>ERZ1370068.10828-contig-9492_pt1 | contig 26240 bp, 42 predicted proteins | sample MGYA00561227_ERZ1370068 | MGnify/ENA primary metagenome ERZ1370068 (study PRJEB38410, sample SAMEA6850437) | metagenome | study: Metagenomic assessment of the ecological functions of the soil: analysis of the soil microbiota associated with the...
TCAGTTACGTATTGCTATGAAAAATTTCAAAACGATCATCGCGGCGGCAATAGTCGCGACCTTACCGCTGGCGTGGCTTTTGCGGGCGACAAGGACAAGACCGCAGCCCCCACCGCGACGAGCCTCGCAAATCCAATGCGCTGGACAGCAACCGCGACGGGACTGCATCTCACTCCGTTGTATGCGCCACATGACACGGAAGATCGTGTTCTCGACCGCTGACGCTAGAATGGCGTACGGCTATCTCGACAGCAACGAGTACGCTGCATCTGGGAATGTCAACCGGACTCGATGCCGAGTCATCCGGCGACGGATACCGAGAAGCCGCGGCAAGCAAGCGAACGTCAGCCCGATGCGCCCGCGCAGCCATACCCTGGCTGCGCGGGGCTTTGTTTTGCGCTTCATGGGCGTGCGGGAAGCGCACTCGAAGATCTCATGCAGACGTGCAACCATGGCGCGGATGCCCGCTCATGCTTCGCAAAGAGACTTCCCTGACGATTTCCCGTTTGCTCCGGTCGGTAACGACTCGGACGGAACACCCGTGACCCTTCTCACCGTACTTTATGCGCCGACTCGGTGTCGATCCCTGGGAGGAGGCCGCTGAGCTTGCTCATCTCCTTCGCGGGAACCGGCGATGCAGAGCCGCCGGCCTCGCGGCCCGAGCGCCATGCCCAACGGGCCAGCGACAGCCGCGGACACGGTCAGTGTCGCCACACACGGCTGATCGCGCCCCCTTCACCGTGTCCCGGCCAGCGGAAAGATCCGCTGGGCTTCAGTTCAGCAGCCACCCGGGAGCCGCAAAAGCCCAATGTGGAAGCGCCGCAACGTGTGGCGATGTACCGGCTGTGATCGGCATTGTTTTCCCGCTGGCGGCGCACCGGGCTCTGTCGTCCAGGCCCGCGCAGCCGCCGATGGATACCGCCATCACTCAGGGGCTCGCGCGGATAGTCAGGCTTCTGGTCTGCGCGGCGCAGGCATAGCGCCGTTGCCGCGATGATCGTGCAATCGCCCGAGTGTCCGATCGAGCCGCGATGAACCAGTTTTTCTCCGCCGCACCGTCGAGCGGCCCGTCCGATCGTCGCGGCGTGGTGGGTCACGGCGACTGGTGGGTGGCCTTCGAGCCGCGCTTCCATCATGCAACGTTTGTCTTCGCCACCGCGTTTGCCGGCGTTCTCGTCTCCGAGATGCGTACTTCCACACGCGTGATCCGCGTGCCGAAACGTTTCAGGGCGCTTCCTCGACCGTCGCGCAACCACTGGTGCGTAGCCGCCGACCTCGTAGCCATGTATGGGATGTTGTGGTCGGTATTGATCTGGATTTGCATTCTTCACCTGGATTTGTCGAGAGATCGAGCCTTGCGTCGAGCATGTTGAATTCTGTCCGGCCCGCGTCGGTGGTGAATCCGCGACGATGCGCGAGGCCCGACATCCGGGAGTTCGTGGCCGTCAGTATCCGCGCCGTCGAGATGATGTATGCGCCTGCTCGCGCGCATGGTCGAGCAAAGTCGATGCGCCAGGGCGGTGCCGACACCGCGCGCGATTGCCATGGGTCGGCGACCGCGATCGCGAACTCCGCCCGAGCCGGAGCTGCCCGGGCGCGGCGGCATAACGCGCCACGCCGATGATGCGTTGGGCAGCCCCGTCTCCAACCACGGCGACGTAAGCCATCGAGTGGTGCTGGTCTTTACGTGCACCATGTGCGTTCGACGAACTTCGTCCTGAAGCGGCTCGCGCATCGCATAACATCAGCCGGTTGTATCGGGACTCCGCACTCAGGCCGCAAATGAAATCCCGTTCCCGGGCTGCGTCGTCCGCACGGACCGGGCGGATGAGCGTAGTCAACGCGCAACTCAGGAGAGCTGCGTTTTGATACTTCAGCCTCGCACTCGCTTCTTCGATGACACCGGCGTCCGGCGCCTCAGGGCCACTTCCTACAGTCGTGGCGCTGAAGGCGCCATGGTCTCTTTCACGGCGAGGCAGAGATGCGCTCATTCATATTGATCCTGCACGTCTGTCGCCGGCACTTCTTCCCTGCGCAACGGCACCCACACCGCGATCTGCACCCGCACCGGCGAGCGCCGTCACGCCCATGCGCGCCTCGAAAATCGTGCTGGTCGGCGACTCCACGACCGCGGTGCAGGGAGGGTGGGGCAGCAGCTTCTGCGCCGAGCACGTCACGCTCGTTCGCCGCCTGCGTGAATCTCGCGCGCGGTGGGCGCAGCTCGGGCAGCTACTATCGCCGAGGGTTCGTGGGAGCTCGCGCTGGCCGAACTGCGCACGCCGGGCTTCGTGAACACGTGGGTGCTCATCCAGGTTCGGTCACAACGATCAGCCGCGGAAAGCCGGGACGCTCCACCGATCTCGCCACCGAGTTCCCGCTAACATTGCGCCGCTACGTGAACGAAGCCCGCGCCGCGGGCGCGAAGCTGTGCTGCTCACGCCGTTGACGCGGCGCATGTTCAAGGACGGCGTGCTCCAGGACGACCCAGCGCCGTGGGCCGCCGCCACGCGCGCGTGGCCGCGGAGATGAATGTGCCGGTGGTGGATCCTGCTGGCCAGGAGCCGCGCCGCCATCCAGGCGATGGGGCCGCACCGCGGCTAACACGATGGCGCAGCGGCCGCCGTCCGCGGAGGTTGCAGCGGCCGCAACCTCCGGGACGAGCATTCCGGCGTCGACCGGGCGTCACGCCCACTGAAGTCAACGATCGGCCCGCGATTGCCGGCAATGGCGAAGCCGAAGCTGTCGTTCGACTACACGCACCCCGGCCGAACCGGCGCCGACTACTTCTCGGCGCTGGTCACCGCGGAGCTGGCGCTCGCCGTTCCGGAATCGCGGCCGCTGCTGATTCCCTGACCGAATCAATCCCTGCCGCGCCCGCGGCCCGAGCAGAACGGAACGCAGTCCCATCGCGGACTTGATGCCGTTCACGATCAGCTGTTTGAACTGCGGCTGGCCCGGGAAATCCGGAACCGTCGGTGAACGCCGCGCCGTCGTGGCCAATCGTGGTGCACCCACGAGCGGCCGCCGTCGTAGTACTGGCACCAGGCAATCGGATGGAAGTCGCCGTGGCCGGGATGGATCGTAGCGCCGCGTCGCCAGCGTGGTTCTCATCGACGGTCGCCAGGAACTTCACGCGCGTCGGGAAGGGCTCGAGGTTGTACCACTCGTCGCGGAACGGCCAGACTTGCGGCAGGCCGTCGGTCGACGAATCGCTCTCGCGACGATGTTGACCATGCCGTCCTGCGTTGGCGCCGTGGTCGTAGTAGTTGGCGTTGCCGAGCAGGCCTTCGTACCAGGGCCAGTTGTATTCGGTTCCGAACGCGTTGTGGATGCCGACGAACCCGCCGCCGGCGCGGATGTACTGGCCGCAGCGCCGTCTTGGCCGCATCGAGGTGCGCGCTGGTCGCGGTGTTGATCGCCAGCGCTGGATCGACCGCGCGCGCCGTGCGCGAACAGCGTGTCGCGGCTGGTGCTCGCGAAGATCACCGCCTTGTACTGATGCAGGTTGGACGAGGCGCGTCACGTCCTCGGTCCAGTGCGACTTCGATGCCTTCCTGCTCGAGCCACGCCTTCAGCGAATTCTGCACGACGTTGCCGGCGGCCGAGCGGCGGGTCGAGGCCGGCCGCGAGTGCGCGGTCCGAGATTGGCGTGGCGCGGCCCGGCGGTGCGCGTGTAGATGAGCACCTGGTTGCGCGATCCCGTTCCTCCGCCGCCCAGTCGTGATAGCAGCGCGGATCGGTGCCGCGGCAGACGTTGTAGCCGGGTCGTAGCTGCGGATCGTCATCGTCGCGGCCGCGGTCGTCGTCGTCCCCGTGACCCGCGGTCACCGGTGAAGCCAGCCGGCGCGATGAGCAGGCCAGCGCCGCGGCAGCGACGCCGCCAGAAGAAGCAAGCGCTTCTGTTTGTACGTGCCTTGCATGAGCTTCTCCTCGTCATGTTTGTTAGTCGTTATGGAAGGACTTCGACCTTGCCCGTCGGGCGCGGGCTGAAGCAGTCGTTGAAGAAGTACTCGCCGGGCTGCGCGAAGGTGTACGTGCGCGGACTCGCCGGGCGCGAGCCGGAAGTTGAACAGGCCCTCGAAGAACTGCGTCGCGCAGTGGTGCATTCAGCGTTGGTCGGCGGGATTGGCGAACGTCACGGTCGTGCCGACCGGAACGCGCAGGTGCGTCGGCGCCATGCCGTTGACCGCCGGTCGACTCCGTCGCGCCGACCGTGTTCGTCGCGGCGTTGTAGGTGCGCGCGAGAACGCACGGTGTTGTTGACGACGCTGCCCTCGACCGGAGTGCCCGAGACCGGCCGGCGCACGACCGGCGGCGGCGGGAGTCGGCGCGGGCGGCAGGTCGCCGCCGAGCCTGAACGCCCAGAGGATCGTCGCCGCGCGGCGCCGAGTTGCCGTACGGAATGCCGGTGCCGCCGGCGTAGATCGCGATGTACTGCTCGCCGTCGATCTCGTAGGTGATCGGGCTGGCGCTGATCGCGGCGCCGGTCTGGAAGCGCCACAGCTCGTCGCCGTCCTTCGCATCGAGCGCGAGCAAGTTGCCGTCGGGCTGGCCGATGAACAGCAGGTCGCGACGCGGTGGTCAGGATGCCGTTGCCGTGCGCCAGCGAGTACGGCATGCGCTTCTTCCACCGCACCGCGATTGGTGCGACGGATCGACGGCGACGATGCCGCCGGTCTGGTATTCGCCCGGCGGGCGCAGGCCGTTGCTGGCCTCGGTCGAGCGAGTGCGCGGCGGCGACGTAGCCGAAGCCGGTGTACACCAGGCCCGTGCTCTGACTGAACGACTGGTGGTTCCAGTCCGGCGCCGCCGCCGTGCCCCGGGATCGACAGGATCGGGATGTCCCAGTGCGCGGCGTACAGGCAGCCCTGCACGTAGTTAGGCACCGCGCGGTTCGGATTGCCGGGAACCGCGGTGCCGAGCGGCTGATCGACGACGCAGTTCTCGGTCCAGCCGCCCTGGCGCGGAAACGGCTGCGTGGGCGAGGTCTTCTGCCGCGGCGTCCTGCGGCACCGGCATCTCGTCGATGCCGAGCGGCGCGCGTGCCGTCGCGCCGGTCGAGGATGAAGTACATCCCGGACTTGCTGCCGTAGACCACGAGCTTGCGCGTTCGGCCCGCGGATCTTCGCGTCGACGAGCACCGGCGCCATCACGTTGTCCATGTCCCAGATGTCGTGGTGGATCGACTGGAAGTGCCACTTGTACGCGCCGGTCTCGAGGTCCGAGCGCGACGATCGAGTTGGCGAACAGGTTGTCGCCGCCGCGCGCCGAGCCGTTCTGCGACGAGCCGCGCGCGCGCGTTGCCGAACGTGCAGAAGACCGATGCTTCAGGTCCGGATCGATCGCCGGATGTATCCACGGCGTGGCGCCGCCGTCCATGCCAGCTGTCGCCTTCCCAGGTGTCGTTGCCGAACTCGCCGGGGCCGGCGCGCCCCAGAAGTGCCACAGCAGATCGCCGTTGGTCGCATCGAGCGCGAGCGCCGCGCCGCGGTCGCCGTCGTTGGTGCCGACGTAACAACTTGCCGTCGTAGTAGACGACCGCGACCTTCTCGACGTTGCCGAAGCCGTCGTGCTGGCTGCTCCCAGACCACCGCGCCGGTGTCCTTGTCGAGCGCGACCACGTAGTTGTCGCCTGCCAGCGTGTAGACCGAGGCCCTGCGCCACCGCCACGCCGCGCCGCGTCAGGCTGCCGCGGGTCTGCGTGTACTTCCAGCTTCGTGGCGCCGGTCTTGCCATCGACGGCGACCACGTTGCCGAACGCCGATTCGATGTAGATCGTCCCGTCGACCACCACAGGAGTGCTCTGGTTGGTGCCGGTGGTGATTCCACCTTCGATGTTGTTGACCCAGGCGGCGCCGAGCCGGCGAAGGCGCGGCTTGTTGATCTGCGCGCAGCGCCGAGTAGTTCTGGTTGCCGAGATTGCCGCCCACCTTGGGGAAGTCTTCGTCGCCGGGCGTGCAGCAGTCCTTGAGATCCGCCGCCCGTTCGCGGTGGTCGTCACGGTCCCCGCGATCCCGGTCGTCGTCGTGAGCTGGCGGCAGTCGCGCCGGCGCACGCGAAGACGATGAGGAACAGCGCGTCAATGAGCTTCCTGGCCATTGGCTTCGTCCTCCGCTGAGGGCGGCGAACGTACACGTACCAGTTCGTACATGTCAATCAGCGGCGGACTGACACTTTGTTCGCGGTAGCGCTCTCACTCGTCCGTTGCAGGCTTGACACTCACGTACTGGTTCGTACACTCCGTCCAAGCCGCACTGTGGCCGACGCTACAACGACATCGATTCAATACTGGGGGCGATGTAATGACTATCCGTAAGCCGGTGGTTTCACAAGCGGCCTGGGTGTTCGCTTCGATAGCGAGCACGTCAGCACTCGGGCAAACCACGCCCGAGGCGAGCGCCGAAGCCGTCGAGGTCGATGAAATCGTCGTCACCGGCTCGCGCATCGCGCGTTCGGACTTCTCCTCGACCAGCCCCATCGTGACGTACGGCGAAGAAGCCATCGCGCAGAGCGGCACGGTCAACATCGAACAGGCGATGAATCAGTTGCCGCAGTTCGTGCAGGGCCAGACGTCGAGCACCGTCGGCGCCGTGGCGCTCGCGGGACGCGCCTCGCTCAACCTGCGTGGTCTCGGCGAAACACGAAATCTCGGTGCTGCTCGACGGGCGCCGCCTGCCGCTGTCCAACGCGAATGCGGTGGTCGACGTCAACCTGATTCCGCAGTTCATCCTCTCCGGAGTCGAGACGATCACCGGCGGCGCTTCCGCGGTGTACGGCTCCGACGCGCATGTCCGGCGTCGTCAACTTCAAGAGCCAGACCGACTTCGAAGGCCTGCAGCTCGATGTGCGCTCGGGCATGAGCGAGCAGGGCGACGCGCAACACCACGGATGTCGGCGCTGACCGCGGGATTCAACATCGCCGAAGACCGCGGCAACGTGCTGCTCTCGATCGGCTACACCGATCGCGATGCTGCTGTTCGGCAAGGACCGCGACTTCTACCAGCTCGGTGTGTTGTCTTCGTTCATCGGCACCGGCACGTACGTGCCTGCGCCGACCAACCTGCCGCAGCAGGCAGTGGTCAACGACGTGTTCGGCGCCTACGGCGCCGCGCCCGGCGCCGTGCTCAACTCGCGCAGCCTGGGGTTCAACGACAACGGCACGTTGTTTGGCCAGATCGGCGCGGTCAACTACCGGGGGCCGACCACCGAATACTTCAGCACGACGGGCGGTACGGTCCGGCAGCCGGTGACGTACCAGGAATACGTCGATCAATCCGATGAAGCGCAAATCGTTCTTCGGCAAGTTCGATTTCAAGGTCGCGGACTCAGTGACCGCGTACGGTCAGTTCCTCTACAACAAGACCACGGCCACCGGCCAGGTCGGCTGGTCGCCCACGTTGTTCGTGGTGCCGACGATTCCCGTCGACCAATCCGTTCATTCCCGCGGACCTGCGCACGATCCTCGCGTCGCGTCCGACACCGGGCGCGGACTTCACGCTCAACCATCGCTTCATGGGGCTGGAGGATCGCAAGTTTCCGACCGACTTCACCACCGGGCAGTACATCCTCGGATTCCGCGGCGATCTGCCGTTCAAGGACTGGCGTTGGGACATCTACGGTTCGTACGACACCACCGACGTCGTGGAGACGCAGGACAAGGCGCTGCTGAATTCGCGCATGCGCAATCTGCTGTACGCAGCCGATGGCGGCGCGTCGATCTGCGCCGGCGGTTTCAATCCATTCGGCCTCGCCAACTCGAGCGGCATCTCTGCCGCGTGCCGCGCGTACATCGAGGCCGAGACGCACGACTACACGCAGCTTCGCAAACCATCTTCGAAGCGAGCCTGACCGGCGGATTGTTCGCGATGCCCGCGGGCGATCTGCGCTTCGCGTTGACGCTGGATAGCCGCGACAACGATTTCGAGTTCGACCCGGATCCGTCGCGCGAGAACCAGGACATCATCGGCACGCTGCAGACGTTTCCCGCGCAAGGCTCGACCAACGTGAAGGAAATCGCGCTGGAGTTCCTCGTTCCGCTGCTGGCCGACAAGACCGGCGCGCAACGCCTGGAACTCAACCTCGGCGGCAGAAGCTCCGACTACGAAACCGCCGGGCGATTCGAGACGTACAAGGCCGATGGCCTGTGGGAGCCGATCAAGGGCTTCACGATTCCGCGGCGGCTTCGAGCACGCCATCCGCGCGCCTAACATCGGCGAGCTCTACAACCAGGCCGGCGCGCAGGCGCAGATCGGCTCGCCGCCCGGCCAGGGCGATCCCTGCGACACGCGTTCAACGGCGCGCACGGGCGCGAATGGCGCCAGCGTTCGCACGCTCTGCGGCGCAGACCGGTGTTCCCGGAGCGATCCTGGACACCTATCAGTACACGACCGTCGCGATCGGCGTCATCAACAGCGGCAACGCGGATCTGACACCGGAAGAAGCCGACACGCTGACCTTCGGCTTCGTGTTCAAGCCCGAGTTCGACAAGCCGCTGTTCTCGGATCTGTCGCTGTCGGTGGATTGGTACGACATCGACATCAGACAACGTCATCGCGCCGATTGCCGGCGGCACCGCGTTGAGCAAGTGCTACAACCTCGACGGCACCAATCCGACCTACGATCCGGCCAACCCGTATCTGCGCGGCCCTGCGGCGCAATCCGACGACGGGTGGTGTCGACACGGTCGCGGCGCCGTATCTGAACCTGGGTGGATTGCACACCACCGGCGTGGACGCGCAGATCGACTGGAAGATTCCCGCCGGCCCCGGCAGCCTCGATCTCAACATCCTCGCCAACTTCACCGACTCGTTCGAAACGCAGCTGCTCGTGGGTTCGGCCTGGCAGGAGTTCGCGGGCACGATCGACGGCACGCAGAACGGCGGCATCCCGATTCCGGACTGGAAGACGCTGACGTCGCTGACGTATCGCCTGCCGAGCTTCGAAGGCGGCGTGCGCTGGCGCCACTCTGCCCGAGATGAAGGACGTCACCTCGGTCACGCGGCCCGCGAGCCCGGCGCCGGGTGTGCCGTCCTATGACCTGTTCGACGTCACGCTGCGTCTACAAATTCAACGAGAAGATCCTGGTCCGCGGCGGTGTCAACAACGTGACCGACGAAGAGCCGCCGATCGTCGGTGGCACCGATCGGCCAGACGCAGCCGGGCACGTACGACATCCTGGGCCGCTACTACTACCTCGGCCTGCAACTGGGGTTCTAACTATCAAATTGACAAGTACAAGGTGACCATCGAGGCGATTCATCATGTGAACATTCGGGCGCCCGCAACGGACATCGCGAAGCTCCAGGCAGTTCTACTGCGAGATCGTCGGGCTTCGCGATGGCTGGCGCCCGCCGTTCAAATCGCGTGGCCACTGGTTGTACGCGGGCCGCACCCCGTCGTGCACCTGGTGGAAGGCGGTGACGAAGCGGACATGGCATCGGGAGGCGGCGTGGATCACGTCGCCTTCCGATGCTCCGATCTCGCGCCGATGATCGAGCGGCTCCGAAGCAGGGGAATCGGTTTTCAGCTGTCCGCAGGTGCCCTCCTCGGCGATCAGCAGCTGCTGTTTCGGGATCCGCTCGGCATCGGCGTCGAGCTCACCAGCTCGCCGGGAGCAGCCGAGTTGCTGAGCTGCATCGCCACCATTTCCGTCAACGGTCCGCTGCGCACCAAGCTGCGCGCGATCGCCGATGCCGGCTTCGAGCACGTCGAGATCTTCGAGAGCGATCTGCTCGGCTTCACCCGAACCGGTTCACGTCATCGGCGCGATGATGCGCGACCTCGGGCTCACCTGCGTGGCGTTCCAGCCATTTCGCGATTTCGAAGGGAATGCCGGCGAACCGTGCGCAGCCGCGTGTTCGATCGCGCGGAGCGCAAGTTCGACGTGCTGCAGGAACTCGGCACCGACCTGATGCTGGTGAGCTCCAATGTCTCGCCGGCGCGCTCGCCGATCGCGGCCGCATCGTCGACGACTTCCGCGAGCTCGGCGAACGCGCTGCCGCGCGCGGTCTGCGCGTCGGCTTCGAGGCGCTGGCCTGGGGCCGGCACATCCGCGATCACCGCGACGCCTGGGAAATCGTGCGCCAGGTCGATCATGCCGCGGTCGGGCTGGTGCTCGATGCGTTCAGCTCGCTCGCGCCCGGCATTCCGATCGACAGCCTCGAGGCGCGATCCGGCGCGAAAAGCTTTTCCACGTGCAGATCGCCGATGCGCCGAAGCTGCGCCATGGATCCGCTGTCGTGGAGCCGGCACTTCCGCTGCATGCCCGGGCAGGGCGACCTGCCGCTCGTCGAATACGTCGGCGCGCTGCGGCAGATCGGCTACGACGGCGTGTTGTCGCTCGAGATATTCAACGATCGTTTTCGCGCCGGATCGACCGCCGAAGTCGCGCTCGACGGCATGCGCTCGCTCGACTATCTGCTGCGAGCAGGTGGAAGCGCGACGCCGGATTCGCGCACGGTATGCAAGGGAATCGAGTTCATCGAATTCTGCGCCAGCGAGGAAGAGGCGCGGCCAGCTCAGCCAGATGTTGCGGCATGCTGGGCTTCGCTGCGACGCACCGGCACGTTCGCAAGAAGGTCACGCGCTGGCGCCAGGGCGACATCAACCTGGTCGTCAACTGCGAGCCCGATGGCTTTGCGCACTCCTTCGACACCGTGCATGGCGCGTCCGTGTGCGCGATCGGTCTGCGCGTCGCCGATCCGGACGCGGCGCTGCGCCGCGCGGAGCGAGCTGCAGATTCCAGAGCTTTTCGCAGCCCGTGGGGCCCGGCGAATATGAGATCCCGGCACTGCGCGGCGTCGGTGGCAGCCTGCTCTACTTCATGAAGGAATCCGAAACGCCGTCGATCTGGAGAACCGAGTTCGAGGCGCTGCCGCGCGGATCCGTCGCGCGTCGACGCGGGTCTCGAGCGAATCGATCATTTCTCGCAGAGCATGCAGTTCGAGGAGATGCTCTCCTGGCTGCTGTACTACGTGACGTTGTTCGCAGGTCGAGAAGAGCGCGGCGATCGAAATCGCCGACCCGGTGGGTCTCGTGCAGAGCCAGGCGGTCCAGTCGGGCGATCGCAGCGTTCGCATACTCGCTGAACAGTTCGGCGGCCGGGCCAGACGCTCGTCGACCGGTTCCTGCACGCCTATGGCGGCGCCGGCGTCCAGCACGTCTCGTTCGCCACGCGGGACATCTTTGCCACCGCCGCGCGGCTGCGCGAGCTCGGCATGGAATCGCTGCCGATCCCCGAGAACTACTACTACGATCTCGGCGCGCGCTTTGGCCTCGAGGATGCGGTTCTCTCGCGGCATGGCGGAGCTCAACATCCTGTACGACGAGGACGAGAGGGGCACCTACCACCACCTGTATACGCGCGCGTTCGCGAAGCGCTTCTTCTTCGAAGTCGTGCAGCGATCACGGATACGACGGGTATGGCGCCCGGGATACCGCCATCCGCCTGGCGGCCCAATCGCGCTTCCGGAACCTCGCGCCCGGGACAGACCTTCCGCCGCTGCACGTTTTCCTGACGTGGAGGTACTGTCGCGTCCGAATGGCGGAGCCGCGAGAAGACGAGCCGCCGGCAGAAGAGCCGGCCAGGGCGATGACGATTTGCCAACGACGCCGAACGTTCCAAGGCCGACATCCTGGCGGTGGCGACCGAAGAGTTCGCCACGCATGGCCTGAGCGGCGCGCGTGTGGATGCGATCGCCAAGCGCACGCGCACGTCCAAGCGGATGATCTACTACTACTTCAAGGGCAAGGAAGGGCCTCTACCGGGCCGTCCTCGAGAAGGCGTATTCGGAAATCCGCTCGATCGACAGCCAGGTGGGCATCGAGGATGCCGAGCCGGTCGAAGCCATCCGCAAGATCGTCGAGATCACGTTCGACTACGACGAAACCCATCCCTATTTCATCAGCCTGGTGGCCGTCGAGAACGTGCACCGCGGGCGCAACATCGCCAAGCTGCCGTCCATCAAGCAGAGCAGCGCCAGCGTCATTCGCGTGCTCAACGCCATCCTCGAGCGCGGCGCGAAGCAGGGCGTGTTCCGCAACGGTGTGAACGCCATCGACCTGCACCTGTTCATCAGCGCGTTCTGCGTGTTCCGGGTGTCGAACCGCTTCACGTTCGGCAAAGATCTTCGACTGCGACCTGTCGGATCCGACGGTGCGCACGCGGCACAAGAAGATCTTCACCGAAGCCGTGCTGCGCTACCTCGAGCCGAAGCGCAAACTGAGCAGTCTAGCCGGCCTGGCGCGATACGCGCCCGCCGCGAGATAGCTGCGCGCGGTTTCGATGCACAGCCGCGCGTACTGCTCCGCGCCCAGCGACTCGAGCTTGGCGACGTTGGGAATCTCGATCGACAGCGGCACCTGCGGCAGTCGTCCCAGGATGGACGCGACGTCGATGCCGCCTTCGCCGAGATACAGCCGCTCCGCGCGGCCGATGCGGATCAGTTCTTCGCGCTCGGTGGAGTAGGTGGCCGGCGCATCGCTGATCTGCGCGAAGTGAAACCACTCGCGCGGCAGCGAGCTCAGCTTCTCGAGCTCGGCGTGGCAGCGATCGAAATGCAGCGTGTCGACGACGATGCCGGCGTTGGGGCGGTCGCGCCTCCTTCACGACCTCGACCGCCTCATCGAGCGTGCGCACGCCGGACCAGGTCACGAACTCGAGATCGACCGTGAGGCCGAACGGCTTGGCGAGATCGCAGAGCTCGGAAAAGAATTCGAGGATGTACGGCCGGTCGTCGCACCAGGCGCTGCTGAGCACGTGGCGCCCGCCGAGCTCGGCGGCGGCCGCGAGCGCCGGTAGATAGTCGCGCGGCTTCGCTTCCTTGATGATGCGGGCCACTTCGATGTCGAGCAGGCCCACGCCGGTGGCCGCCATGCGCCGCCTTGGTGCGCGCGAGCAGCGCGCGATCGGTGCCGAGCGGGTAGAGCGGCTCGTTCGGGCGCGCCCACGGGAATCGGCCGCAGGCTCACGAACTGGTAGCCCGCGCGCGCCGCGGTTTCGACGAGCTGCGGTGGCGGCACGCTCAGCATCGTCAGGTGCGCGAGAGAGAACGGCCGGTTCATGCGCTCGCTCCACGTGGCAGTCCCGCCGCCGGTACGTAGCCATACAGTTCTTCGTTCGGCACCGCCGCCGCGAGGATGTCGCGTGCCGCAATCAGCTTGTCGAGATCGATGCCGGTGTTGAGGCCCATGGCCTCGAGCATGAAGACGAGATCTTCGGTGACGATGTTGCCGGTCGCGCCAGGCGCGAATGGGCAGCCGCCGATTCCCGCCATCGAGCTGTCGAAGGTGTCGACGTCGACCTCGAGACCCGGCGACGACGTTGGCGAGGCCCGAGCCCGCGCGTGTTGTGCAGGTGGAGCCCGGCGAATCGCTGCTTGCCCGTGACCGCGCGCACGCGCACGACGAGGTCGCGGACCTGCGCCGGGTTGGCGAAGCCCACCGAATCGGCGAGGCCGACTTCGTCGCAGCCCGCTTCGCAGCCAGTTGCTCCGGCGAGCCTCACCACCTTGTCGGCCGGCACGATCGCCTTCGTAGGTGCAGCCGAACGCGGTCGACAGGCCGCCTTCGAGCCTCGGCCGCGTCTTCGCGGGTTGTGCCTCGAGCAACGCCACGATGCCGCGAACCTCGTCGAACATCTGCGCGTGCGTGCGCCGCACGTTCTTGAGGCTGTGGGTTTCCGAGGCCGAGAACGGGAATGGTGAGCTTGTGGGCGCCGGCGCGCACGGCCGCCTCGGCGCCGCGCAGGTTCGGGCACCAGCACGGCGACGGTCAGATTCGGAATCGTGCAGCGCGTGCGCCACGACCTCGGCGGTGTCCGCGAGCTGCGGCAGCACCTGCGCCGGCACGAAGCTGCCGACTTCGATCTCGCGCAGTCCGCTGGCCGCGAGCGCGGTGATCCACGCCTTCTTTGCCGCGAGCGGCATGATGCTCTTGATGCTCTGCAGGCCGTCGCGCGGGCCCACTTCGCTGACCAGGATGTCGCGTTTCATGCTACGCTAGTCCGTCGCCGCGTGCTCGAGCTTCGCGTCGGGCGCGTAGATGTCGAGGATGTTCCAGTGCCCGGTGGTCGGCGTCGGGTTGTTCTTCATGGGAACGTCGAGTAGATAGGGCTTGCCCGAAGCCAGCGCACGCTGCAGCGCGGGCGCGAGGTCGGCGGCCGACTTCAGGCGTTCGCCTTCGCAGCCATAGGCGCGGGCGATCTCGGCGTAGTTGGGCTTCTGCGCATCCCAGCCGACCTTCGCGGCCGGAAACAGCGTGCCGTGCGTGAGGCCGTACGCCGCCTTCTGCAGCCCGGCGATGGTCCCGTAGGCGTTGTTGTTCATGACCAGCCAGATGATGGCGAGGCCATGCTCGACCGCGGTGGCGAGCGCGGCCGGGTTCTGGCCGAATCCGCCATCGCCGACCAGCGAGAGCACGACGCGATCGGGCGCGGCGATCTTCGCGCCGATGGCCGCGGGCGGACCGAAGCCCATCGTCGCGAAGCCGCCGGGTGTCAGCACGCTGCCGGGCGTGTAGACCGGAAACTGCTGGCCGACGCCGTTCTTGTTCCAGCCCACGTCGGTGGTGATGATCGCGTCGCGCGGCAACTGCGCGCGCACTTCGGCCAGGATGCGCTCGGGCATCATCGGAAATGCGTCCGACGTGGCCATCGCGCTGGTTGCTGGCCGACGAAGTCGCGGCGGAATTTCGCGATGGTGTCGGCCATCTTTGCCGGCCTTGCGAGGCGCCGGATACATCTCGCGCGCGACGTCGTTGAGAACCTGCAGCGCCTGCTTGAGATCGGCGACGGCGCCGATCTCGGTCGCGAAAGTTCCTGCCGATCTCGGACGGCTCGATGTCGATGTGGATGAGGCGCGTCGGCGGAATGTTGAACGTGTAGTCGCGATACCAGGAGCTGCAGTCGGCTTCCTTGAAGCGCGTGCCGAGCCCTAACACCCAGTCGGCCGCGAGGCAGGTGTCGTTCACGAGCTTCGTGCCCCAGAAGCCGCTCATGCCGAGCAGCAACGGGTGATCGTCGGGCAGCGCGCCTTTGCCCATGAGGCTGTGCGCCACGGGAATGCCGAGGTGATCGACGAACGCGCGCAGTTCGTCGCAGGCATCGGCCAGCACGATGCCGCCGCCGACGTACCAACAGCGGCTGCTTGCGCTTCCGCCATTCTCGTGACGATCTCGCGCGCGGTCGCCAGATCGAGCGACGGTTTGCGCAGGCGCGCGCGTATTGGCCTCGAGCCGCGTGAACAGGCTCGAATCCACTTCCGCAGAAAACACGTCCATCGGAACGTCGACCAGCACCGGACCCGGCTGCCCGCTCTCGGCCAGCAGGAACGCCTTGTCGATGATCTCCGGAAACAGCTTCGGATCGTCGACGCGCCAGGCGCGCTTCACGAACGGCCGATAGATTTCATACTGCGCGCCGTCGGCGTGCAGGTTCACTTCCTGGTGCGGGTGCTTGCCGAAGTAGTGCGAGGGCACATCGCCGGCGATGACGCACCATCGGAATGCAATCGAGCGCCGCGTTGGCGACGCCGGTCGCGGCGTTGGTGAGGCCGGGGCCCAGGTGCGTCAGCAGCACCGACGCCTTGCGCGTGACGCGCGCGTAGCCATCGGCGGCATGCGCGGCCACCTGCTCGTGGCGCACGTTGATGAATTCGACGCGGCTGCCCGCCATGGCGGACAACACGGCGATGTTCGTGTGGCCGCACAGGCCGAACACGTGGCGCACGCCGCGCTGCTCCAGGTAGCGCACCAGGTGATTGGCGACTGTGTCTTTCATTACATCGTCTCCGGTGTTGAAGAACTCGCCAAACAACTCCTGATCGGAGGGGCGGTCTTCGGGAATGGGGCGGCTGACCCAGGTGGTCTGCATGAAGTGCTTGAGATGGATGTTCTCGTTGGTGATGTTGCCGCCCCAGATGCCGCAGCCCAGGCTCGAGGTCATCGGCATGCCGTTGGTGAAGGAGCCGGCGTTGGCCTTCGACTGCGGCTGGCGAACCATCATGCGGCTGACCGGCGCGACTCTCGCGAGCCGGTCGATGTGGTCGTCGTCGTGCGAATAGATGCCGCAGGAGTGGCCCTTGCCGCCCACCTCGTAGATCTGTCGCACCATGTCGAGCGCCTGGTCGAAGCCCTCGTAGCGATACACCGCGAGCAGCGTGGTCAGCTTCTCGCGCGAGTAGTTGTGCCTGCGGGCCGATGCGGTCGTTCTCGACGATGAGGAATTGCCGATCCGGCGTGAATCTCGAAACCCGCCGCGCGCGCGATGGCCTGCGGCGGGCAGGCGCACGGTCTCCGGCAGCCGGTGGCCGTGGTCGTCCCACATCACCTTCTCGATCGGCGCGGCCTGTTCCGGCTGGCGAGGAAGCCGCCTTCCTCGGACGAGCGCGGCGACGAATGCGTCGTAGATAGTCGGAGTCGATGAGGATGTTGCCGTCGGCCGAACATCCGGAGCCGAAGTCCGAAGTCTTCGACATGCGCGTGTTGCGCGCCGCGATGTCGATGTCGGCGGTCTCGTCGATCACCATCGTCGAGTTGCCGGCGCCGACGCCATACGCGGGACGCCCGGAGCTGTAGGCCGCGCGCACCATCGGCTGTCCGCCGGTGGCGAGCGTGAGATCGCAATTGGCCATGAGGTACTGCGTGAGCGGCACGCTCGGGTTCTCGATGCACTGGAACAGATCCGCGGGCGCGCCCTGGCGGCGAAGCGCCTCGCGCATCACGCGCACCATCTCGAACGTGGTGCGCTTCGAGCGCGGATGCGGCGAGAAGATCACCGCGTCCAGGCACTTCAGCGCGTAGATGCCGGTGTAGGGCGGTGTGAGTTCCGGATTGGTCGTCGGCACCAGCGAGGCGATGACGCCGGCCGGCTTCGCGTACTTGACGATGCCGCGCTCGGGAATTTCCTCGATGATCCCGGTGCTCTTCTGCCGCAGGGCGTCGCGCAGCACGCCGAGAATCTTCATGCGCTTGGATTTGCGCCCTCGGGATCGCCGAGGCGGCTCTCCTCGATGCTCATGGCGACGATGCGGTTGAACGTCTTCTCGTTGGCCGTCGCCCAGCCGAGCGCCTGGCACAGACGGTCGATGCGCGCCTGGTCGTAGTCGGCCACCTCGCTCATCGCGGCGCGCGCGCGCAATCATCGCGTCCAGCGCGGCGTGATCAGGATCAGATTGCAGTTGTCTCACGACGTCATTCCTCGGATCAGCCCACCCACCAGTTCGTACATTCTAAGCCGATATGAACCGTCTGGTACATATCGAACCGGGCGGTCAATTCGCGGGTTTTTGCCTTGCCAGCGATACGGCGGCGCGCAGCGCGAGCAGGTAGCTCTCGATGCCGAAACCGCAGATCTGGCCCTTGGCGATGGGGCGATGACCGAGTGCGTGCGGAACGCTTCGCGCGCGTGGATGTTGGACATATGCACTTCGACGATGGGCGCCGTGAGCATGGCGAGCGCGTCGCGCAGACCGTAGCTGTAGTGCGTCCATGCGCCCGCGTTGATCATGCACCGCGGCCATGTTCTTCTCGATGACCACGCGATGAATGCGCTCGCAGATCTTCGGCTTCGCTGTTGGTCTGAAAGCACTCGAGCTCGGCGCCGAGCTCCTTCGCGAGCTGCTGCAGCGGCTGCATCGATCTCGGCCAGCGTCGTCGTGCCGTACACGCTGGCCTCCCGCTTGCCGAACATGTTCAGGTTGATGCCGTGGAGAACGAGGATACGCATGGGTCCTACGCAGCGACAGTCGCGAGTCGGGAATGGAATCGTCGCAGCATGCGCGGGATGTCAGGCTCCACGTCGAAGAACAGCTTTGAATGCCATCGCGGCCTGGATACACCGCCATGCCGCCGCCGTCGAGCGTCCGGCAGCCGTGTTTGCGCGCGGTCAGCACCAGCTCCGTGAGCAACGGCACGTAGACAATCTCCGATACCCACAGCGGCGGGCGCAGGGATTCGGCGGGTACCGGAATGCCCGGATGCTTGCGCATGCCCGTCGGCGTCGCGTGTATCAGTCCGTTTGCCTTGGCGAGCGCAGCGGAAGATCGCGGCACCCGTTGATGCTGCGATCGGGAAACAGTTCGGACATTCTGGTCGACGAGCGCCGCGGTGCGCGTGCCGTCCATGTCGTGGACTGTCAGTGAGCGGGAGCCGAGCTTCAGCATGGCGTAGCCCACTGCCGCGCCGGCGCCGCCGGCACCGACCGAGCACCACGTTGTCGCGTGTTCACGTCCGGACATGTCGCGCTTGAAGCTCTCGGCGAAACCCCACCAGTCCGTGTTGTGCCCGATGCGTTTGCCGTTGCGGAACAGCACGCGTGTTCACGGAGTGGAGCGCGCGCGCCTCGGGCGCAAGCTCATGCAGCAGCGGAATCACAGCCTGCTTCGACGGATAGGTGATGTTGAGCCCGGAGAAGCCGCGCTGCTCGGCGTCGTCGAGCAACGCTGCCAGCCGATTGGACCCGTCTTGCATGAGATCGAAGTCGAGCAGCTCGTAGCTGATCGAAAGGCCCAGCGCCTTGCCTTCATCGACGTGCATCGATGGACTCGAGGAAATGCTGGATCCCCGCGCCGATCAGGCCCACCTTCAATGCGCGATGTTCGCTCACGCCCGGTACTCGACGCGGCGTACGTCGCCGACGATGAACACGTACGAGAAGACGCCTAGCAAGCGCGACGATGCCGATGTACGCGAGCGCCCAGGCGAACGAGCCGGTAGACACCGACAACGACACCGACCACCAGCGGCGTGCAGCGATGCCGGCGAGGTTGGCGCACAGATTGAACACGCCCGCGCTCAGGCCCATGAGTTCCTTTCGGTGCCACGTCGGTTAGCAGCGTCCAGCCGAGGTTGCACATGCCCTGCCCGAAGAACGCCACCGACATGACGATGATGACCAGTGTATCTCCCGTCACGAAATTCGCGATCACGATGGTCGAGGCGAGCAGCAGCCCGGCGATGATCGGCAACTTGCGCGCGACGTTCGCGGAGCCCGTGCGGCGCAGGAGCAGATCCGAGCACAGCCCGCCGGTCATGACGCCGACGCAGGCGGCGATGAAGGGCAGGACCGTGAAGAATCCGACCTTGATCCAGCCCATCTGGCGTTCCGTGCGCCAGGTAGGTGGGAACCAGGTGAGGAAGAACACCAGCGTGGAATTGCTCGCGAACTGTCCGATCGATGCGCCGAGAATCTGCCGCTGCCGCATCAGGAAGCGATGTGACGCCATTCGAACCGCACGCCGGATGAACTGGGGACGCCGCCGCCGGCGAGTGATAGTCGAGCTCGGCCTGGTTGGCGCGGCTCTCGTGCGGATCGCGATAGAGCGCGTACCAGACGAACCCGAAAGAATGCCGGCCGCGCCGACGATGATGAGCAAGCGCGCGCCACCCGAAGGCTCCGGCGATCCAGAAAAGCAGGGGCTCAGGAACGCGAGGCCGAAATACTGGCCGATCGAATAGCACACCGGTCGCGGAGCGCGCTCGCGCCTGCGGGAACCAGGTGCCGAGCACGCGGCTGTTCGAAGGAAGCGCCGGCGCCTCGGCCACGCCGAGCCCCATGCGGCAGGCGATGAGACTCCACAGGTTGGTGGTGAGGCCCTGGAGCAGCGTGAACGCCGACCAGATGGTCACGGACAGGAAGTAGGTGAGGCGCACGCCGATGCGATCGAGCAGGATCCCGCCCGGAATCTGCGCGGCCGCGTACGTCCACGAGAATGCCGAAAACACGATGCCCATCGCCACGGCGGTGAGGCCCAGCTCCTTCGTCATGAGCGGCGCGGCAGCGCTGATCACCGTGCGGTCGAGATAGTTGATCAACGTGCCGACGGTCAACAACGCGAGAATGAAAGAAGCGCGCGCGCGTGCGGCGGGGCGCCGGCCGGATCTGCAGCCAGACGATGAGACTTCCTGAGGTGTGCGCATCAACAGCGTAGTTTCTCGTTTTGATTGTGTTAACGAACCAGTACGTGCATAGTAAATGAAGTTGCCGAACGCCGCAAACATGAGTGCGCCCACGCGGAGTTTTTCCCGCATTTACCCATACGCCGACAGGCATTGTTGATGCTGTTTCCGGCCATGGCGAGCGCGGCATCGTCCCGCGGAACCCGTCACCGGCGCCGTGGCGCAGCTGGATGACCGCTATCCCGAGCGGCGCAGCGCGTTAAACCTGGGTGACGAGCCTCGCGGACGTTATACTCCCGCGCCACCGGCTTTCGGCCGCTCACGCTCGATCTGTACCTGCCGCGGTCGCGCGCGGCGGCTCCGTGATCGTCTATGTGCACGGCGGAGGCTGGATCTCCGGTCATGCCCGCACTGCGGAGCCTTCGAGACTGGCCACAGGTTCTCGCTTCGCTTTCAAGCCCCGGGGCTATGTCGTCGCATCGGTCCGGCAGCTATCGATTGAGCGGGGAAGCCCGTTCGCCCGCGGCCGCGACGTCGCGAGCGCGGTGCGCTGGCTGCGCACCCAGGCGTCACGCTATTCCATCGATAAGAATCGCATCGTCTGGGGCGTCGGCCGGCGGCCAGCTCGCCGTCCACGGTACGGCTTGTGAGGCGGGCGAAGGTGAGTCCGCGTGCGTGCAGGCCGTTGCCGCGTGGTACGGCATTTTCGATTTCGCCTCGTTGACGTCCAATCCGAGTGCCACCCACGCGCTATCTCGGTTGCGACCTAAACCCTGCACGGATGAACGTTCGTCTCCATCGCCCAGTGCGATCCGGCGTCGATCGTTTCGATCCGCCGTTCCTGCTGATTCATGGAACCGGCGATCGGACGGTTTCCGCCGGGGTAAATGGCGGGGACTTCCACGCGCGGCTTCCAGGCTTTTACGGCGTGAAAAGTCGGAGCTGATCCTGATCGACGATGTGGATCCTGGCTTCATCGGCAGCACGCCCGCGGCGACGCCATGCCGCGAGCATCAAGCCCTGAGCGCCACGATCAGTTCTTCGACCGCGCGCGCGCTGGCGTTACGACCGCCCACTGAAGCTTGCGCGGTAATTTCCGGTCTGAATTGGCCAGACTCGGGAGACTTCGATGCGCGCAAATCATCTCCAGCGCATCACCGTGGCGTTGGTCGCGGGCATGGCCGCGGGTTCAGCGTGCGCGGGCAGACGCAGGCATATGCGTATATCCCGCCAGAACCAGAGCGAGAGGCAGCTCGATCGCGACCGCTATGAGTGCCACGGCTGGGCGAGCAAGCAGACCGGCTACGATCCCAGCCAGCGGCAAACCTGGCGTCCCTTCAAAAAGTGCAGATGGTCGCCACGCCGCCCGACCACAGGGGCGCGGTCAATGGCGCTGTCGCCGGCGCGGTCATCGGCGCCACGGTTTCCGGGTATCACGATGCGGCCGAAGGCGCGGTGGTCGGCGCGGTTGCGGGGGCGGTCATGTGGCGCAGCCACTGATATCGGCGCGTGCCCGCGAGGCCGCGGGTCTCGCGTCGCGGCGAAACGGCCGGCTGGAACAAGCTGAACGAGCGCGCATCCGAGAAGCAGGCATACGATTACCGGCGCGCCATCACCGCCTGCCTGGAAGGGCGCGGGTACACTGTCAAATAGGCTCGCCGCAGGAGATCCGCATGCACCGCTCCACACACAAGATGCTGACGGTCGTCATTGCGCTGCTGATCGCGTTGGTCGCATCCGAGGCGCTCGCCGACGGTTCGCGGGGTCACGGTCGCGGTTACGGATACGGATCAGGGAACCACGGTTCGCGGTATCACGGTCGCCGAACTACCAGGTTACGCACTACGGCTCGTACTCTAACTACAGCTACAACTACCCGGTGCGCGGATACTCGACACCTACGCGCTGCCGCGCGGCTATTACACCTCGCTACTATCGCGGCTCGCCTTACTACTACCACGGCGGCTCGTGGTATCGCCCGTATGGCCCACGCTACGTGGTCGTCGCGCCGCCGTTTGGAATCGGCGTCAGCGTGCTGCCGCCGTTCTACACCACGCTCGTGGTACGGCGGCTCGCCTTACTACTACGCCGACAGCACCTACTACTCGTACCGCCCCGAGCGGCGCGAGTACGTGGTCACCGAGCCGCCGCGCGGTGAAGCCGAGGAGCGGTACCCATCACGGCGGCAGCGAAGAAGTCTTCGTCTACCCGCGAAGAACGGGCAGAGCGAGGAGCAGCAGGCCACCGACCGCTACGACGTGCCATCGCTGGGCGGTAGACAGGACCGGCTTCGATCCCACGCGGCCCGCGGGCAACGTGGCCGAAACCGACATGACCTCGAAGCGCGCCGACTATCGGCGCGCGGAAGGCGCCTGTCTCGACGCCCGCGGGTACAGCGTCAAATAGTTTCCGGCCGGAATCGCTACACTCCGCTGTAAGCAGCGGAGTGTCGCATACGTCGTGCTGAATCCACCTTTTCGTTGTTGTTGGTGTGCCCTGACCGCAAGGGCATCGTGGCCGCGGTCGCCAGCTTTCTGTCGGATCACGACGCCTCCATCGTCGAGGCCAAGCAGTTCAACGACCAGCTGACGCGCCGCTTCTACATGCGCGCGGTGTTCACGGCGGTGGGGTCCGAAGTTCATCGCGCATCGAGAACCTGCGCGCACAGTTTGCCACGCTGGCCAGGCGCCTACGAGATGACATGGCGAGATCGAAGACACGGCGCAGCGCGTTGCGCGTGCTGATCGCCGTGTCGAAGCTGGACCACTGCCTGCAGGATCCTGCTGTTCCGCTGGCGATCGGGCGTGCTGCCGGTGCGACGTCGTGGGCGTCGTCTCCAACCACCCGGATCTGCGCAGCCTGGTCGAGTGGCACCAGATTCCGTTCCATCATCTGCCGGTCACCGCCGAGCACGCGGCCACAGCAGGAAGCGCAGATGCTCGAGCTGATCTCGCGCCACCAGCGTCGATCTGCTGGTGCTCGCGCGCTACATGCAGATCCTGTCGAACGATCTGTGGCCGCCGTTGCGCGGCCGCTGCATCAACATCCATCACTCGTTTCCTGCCGAGCTTCAAGGGTGCGCGTCCTTACCACCAGGCGTACGCGCGCGGCGTGAAGATCATCGGCGCCACGGCGCACTACGTCGCGGCGGATCTCGATGAAGGGCCGATCATCGAGCAGGCGGTCGGAGACGCGTCGGGCCACGAGCACACGCCCGAGCGTTTCCAGGAAATCGGCCGCGACCTCCGAAGCCATCGTGCTGCGCGCGCCGTGCGCTGGCATGCGGAACGCCGAATCCTGCTCGACGGCCAGCGCAGCGTGATCCTGAGCTGAGGCGTACACTCGATCCAGGTCGCGGCACCATCGAGAACAACAATGAACAGGAAAAGCCGCGCGTCGCTTGAGTCGACGTGCATTGCTGGAGTGGCCTCACAACCTTGCCCGTCTTTCTGCCCGCGTGCCATGGCGGAAGAAACGCCAACGCCGTCGCAGCTGTTCTCACGCGCACCGGCCGGCCACGCCTCTGCCGACCAGGTGCTCAATGTCATGGAGTTCGAGGCGCTGGCGCGTGACGCGTTGCCGCCCGCGCACTTCGGCTACATCGCCACCGGCGCCGATGACGATCGCACGGTCGTGCGCAACCATGACGCGTTCTCCGACTACGAGATCCGCGCGCGCCGTTTCAACGACCTGAGTACGTCTGACCACCGCGACTTCGGTGTATCGGCGCCGTCCTGGCCGAGTCCGCTGTACACATCCGCGCGTTTCCTCGATGCGCAGCGTTTCATCCCGAAGCCGAGGTCGCCGTGGCGCGCGCCGCGAAGAGCCGCTCGGCGCAGCTGATGTTGTCCACGGGCGCATCGTCCGCGACCGAGGAAGTCATCGCGGCGCGCGGCGCCGCCATCTGGCAGCAGCTCTATGCGACCGACGATTTCACGGTGACTCAAGCGGTCGTGCGCCGCGCGGAGAAGGCGGGCTGCACGGCGATCGCACTGACGGTCGATTCGCCCGGATTGCGCAACGTCGAAACGCTCAAGCGCGCGACGCTCGCCGACAATCGTGAGTGCAGCGCCTGCCATACGCCCACCAGCGTCGCCTGATGGTGGCGGCGCGCCCCGTTGTTCACCGGCCTCGACGTTTCGCGGGTCACCGGCATTTCGCCGCTCGATCTCACGCCCGCGTTTCTCGACCGGCTGCGCGGCGTCGTGAAGAGGTCGCCTTCTCATCAAAGGGCATCGTCACGCGGTGAAGACGCCGCGATCGCCATCGAGCACGGTGCGGACGGTCATCGTCGTGTCCAATCATGGCGGTCGCAACGAAGAGACGCTTCGCGCTTCGTTCGACTGCCTGCCCGAAGTGGTGGCGGCGGCGCGCGCGGCGTGTCCCGGTGTTTCTCGACGGTGGCATCCGGCGCGGCACCGATATCTTCAAGGCGCTCGCACTCGGCGCCACCGCCGTTGGCATCGGCCGTCCGCAGGCGTGGGGCCTGGCCGCGTTTGGTCAGTCCGGAGTCGAGGCGGTGCGATCGACATCCTCAATACCGGGAACTGACCAACATCATGCGCCAGGCGGGCACACCGACGGTTGCGCAGGCATCACGCGCGATCATCGCTGCGCGCGCAGCGAGGCTGACGCGAGCGAAAGGCGTAAGCGTTGTCAGGCGCGGCCGGCTGCGTGATGGCGGTCAGCACCTGCGTCGCCGCCTGCTCGATCAGCGGCGACGCCAGGTCTTCGCCATTCTGCGTGGCCTTTGGCAACTGCCGACTGATGCGGCCACCGGCTTCTGCGTAGCCCGGCTGCATCGAGTTTGAATTCCAGCGTGATCTGTGTCGCCCTTCTTGATGTTCGATTTCGCGGCGCCGCCGAGCGCTTCCATCGCTTCCTGCTGCGCGGACTTCGCCGCAGCACTGCGTGGCCGACCTGTGCCACGGCCTGAGTCGCCATGATCGCGCCGTAGTTTCCCGCCCATGCCCGCCATCGCCGTCCGACCATGCGCGCAGCGGCGCGGCGGCGCCAACAGCTTGCTGAATCCGCCGCCTTTCTTCTGTGTGACCGAGCTGTGGCACAGCACGTAGGCGCAGCCGAGGTTCAGCGCGTCTCGGCGTCGATCTGGATCGGGATGCGGGCGGTCAGCGGCACGAGCTCGCCGGGCCTCCCAGGTAGGCGGTGCAGCGTCGCGCGCACCGGCTCGGCGACATCGGCGCCGAGAGTCCCTGGCAGAGCCGAGCTGCGCCCTGCGGCAGCACGAGACAGATCTTCGTCTTCGGCCGGCGGCGAGGCTAGGTTGCCGGCAGCGCGAGCGGCGACTGCGCAAAGCCGACGATGGCGGCAGAAGAAGCTGCTTTGCTGTTAGTCATGATGGCTTCTCGGTACGCGACCATCGACTCCTCGTCTATTTCGCAGCAGATCTCCGACGAGGAGCCTGCGGATCAGTGCGAAATCGAATCAGAGCGTGGCACGTGTGCTTGCAGCGCGTCATGAGCGCCACGGGTATGCTCGGGCACCTCGAATTCGGGCTGCGGTATCAATGATTCGCGACGGCGTTTCAGCGTGGCTGCTTCCTGCTCGCACTGTCCCCTGGCGCTGGGCGCCTGCGCGCAGCTGCAGCCGCGTGGTGATCTGCCGATGGAACTCGCAAAGCCGATTGCCGAAAGCAGCGCGCCGCTCGATCCGCTTCGAGCCGCACGAAGCCAGTCATCCCGGCCAGTCGGCGTTCCGGCTGCTGATCGACGGCACCGAGGCCTTCGTCGTGCGCGTGCAAAGCGCGCGCATGGCCGTGCGCAGCCTCGACGTGCAGACCTACATCTGGCACGCCGATCTCACCGGCCTGTTCCTGGCGCACGAGCAGCTGCTCGCAGTCGGCCGATCGCGGCGTGCACGTGCGCCTGCTGGTCGACGACATGGACGCGCGCGCAAGAACGCCGGCTTCGCGGCGCTCGCCGCGCACCCGAACATCGAAGTGCGCGTGTTCAATCCGTTCGCGTCGCGCAGCGGCACGGCTGAGCCTGGTCAGCGAAGGCGCGCGCAACTTCGAGCGCATCAACCGGCGCATGCACAACAAGACCTGGATCGCCGACAACCGCATCGCGCTGGTCGGCGGCCGCAACCTCGGCGACGAATATTTCGGCGCCAGCGACGAGGTGAATTTCGTCGACCTCGACTTCGCGCATGGTCGGGCCCGGTGGTGCGCGACGCTTCGGCGTCCTTCGACCGCTACTGGAATTCGCCGGCCGCTTCTATCCGCTGGAATTGCTCGACGCCGAGGCCGTGAACGCCGAGAACGCTGAAAAGGGCGCGCGACCGCCTGGCCGCGTTTGCACGCGAACAGAAGGCAGCAGCAATACGTA
>ERZ1370068.8967-contig-7780_pt1 | contig 26237 bp, 40 predicted proteins | sample MGYA00561227_ERZ1370068 | MGnify/ENA primary metagenome ERZ1370068 (study PRJEB38410, sample SAMEA6850437) | metagenome | study: Metagenomic assessment of the ecological functions of the soil: analysis of the soil microbiota associated with the...
ATGATGGACTGTTTGGCGCTGGAAACATTGGTCGTCAATCATGAGCCGATGGAATTGATCGACGTTCGGTCAAAGAAAGAATTTGCTGCAATGCACATCCCGGGGCGCGCTCGGTTCCTTTCGTGAGCTCGGCGGCGACGAGGATTTTTCGGAAGGAGGCGCCCGACGACAGAGCGCGTTTATGTCATTTCCGCCGGCGGTCACACTCGAGCCAGCCTTTGCAACGGGATTCTGCGATCGGCCGGTTGCGTGAATGCCGTTCCGGTAGACGGAGGAATGAAGGATTGGCTCGCCCGGGGTTTTCCATTGCAGCGCAAGAGATCCTCGATCAGCCAGTGCGGCAGATTTCATAGCGAGGGCGGCGTTGCCTGTGATGGGAGCCGGCGTTGCGGTCGTGCTGCGCGAGTTTACGGCCGCCGCTCTCTCTTCGCTATTGCCGTCGTGCTAAATCTCAGACCGAATCCTTCTCCGCCAAGACGACGGCAAAGGGTCGGGCGCGGACTTACGCACGTTGTGAAAGCCGCCTGCATACCTAACGAGAAAGGAGAAATCGCATGAGCATCGAAATGCGTGCGCGGCTCAATGATGACTTGCCGTTTTGGTTTGCGATGACGAGCCCTTTAATCGGCGTGCTGGACGGACTCCTTTGGTATGGCTGTCGGCCCGGGGTGAAAAGCCTTTGCTCGAAACAACCATTGATGCGGATGATAACGGCCTGTCGCTCATCGTTGGCACGGCCGTTTAGCTCAAAACATATAAAAATAGAATAATTGCGAGCCTGTCTCGCACACCCGCTGCGCACGAGTCTCACAGCGCGCCGGCGTCGCCCTTGCCCGCAATCCGGCATAAGACTAAGGTCCACTACCCTGCCAAACTTTCGGGACTAATGTGCGATATGTCCCACTACTGAAATCGGGGCGGTCGCGCAAAGGCCCACGACGCCCAGTGAAGACCCTTCCTCGGAGATTGTTTGCCTGGTGGATGATGATCCCATGGTGCTCAGATCGACCGGTCTTTTACTCGCCTCAGATGGATTCGACGTGCGTCCGTTTAATAACGGCGAGGATTTCATTGCTTATGTCGCGTCACACGACGTGCCCGTCGTCGTGCTGGACATTTGGATGAAAGGAATGAACGGCTTGGAAGTCCTGGCGCGGCTCTGCGCTATCTCGCCGCAAACCCATGTGATTGTGATCACAGGACACGAAGATGCCGCCGCGCGAATCACCGCGATGCAAATCGGCACAGTCGCTTTTTTATTAAGCCTTTTGATGACGAAGAATTTCTCGAGGCAGTTCATCGCGCGCTCGGCCACGCGCCTGAATCATCATCCAGGAAACCATCCTTATGGAGGACACTTCGTAACGCGTGCAGGCGTGCCGCTTCCCCGCGGTCCGGCATGGGACTAAAGTCCACTATCCAGCAGGATCGTAGGCAATAGACTGACATTGCTCGATACGTTCCACATCGGAAGTGGGCGATCGCGAAATTTGTATGACATCCAGTGAGAAATCGGACGCGGAGATTGTTTGCCTGGTCGATGACGACCTCTCTGTTTTAAAGTCGATCGAGCGCTTGCTCGCGTCCGACGGGCTTTCGGTTCGCGGGTTCAACAAGCCGAAGGAATTTCTCTCCCACGTGCAGGCTCATTCCGTGCCGGTTGCCATCCTCGACATCTGGATGGAGGAGATGAGCGGCTTGGAACTCCGGGCGCAGCTTTCCGGGCTCTCCCCGGCACGCGCGTAATCATCATCACTGGGCGCGAGGATCCACTCGCGAAACTAACCGCCCTGCAGATGGGTGTGGTCGGGTTTTTACCAAGCCTTTTGACGACGACCAATTTCTTAACGCAGTGCGTGGCGCGCTGGCAATGCATCCGATTGAATGAGCGAGCGAGATAAGATCGACATGAAATCGGGCGAACATCGAGAAGCCGCTGACCCATCTCGTGAAGAGCAGCTCAGCCTGCTCCTAACAATCACGATGGAGGTGGCCGCTGCCAGCGATCTCGCGTCTGCCCTGGACGTGGTGCTGCGGCGCGTTTGCGAGAAGACGGGCTGGGTCCTCGGACAGGCTTGGGTGCCGAATCAGGACGGAACGGTTCTTGAGTGCGGACCGGTGTGTTTTTGCTGCGGTGAAGGCGGCCTGACGAAGTTCCGAGTCGCCTCTGAGGGATCTCATTTCAGACCGGGGTGGGTCTTCCCGGACGCGTCTGGGAATTGAAGCGGCCAGCGTGGATCGAGGATGTTACGCAGGACCCGAATTTTCCGGAGAACTAAAGCAGCCGCGAAAGTGGGGCTAAAGGCGGCCGTCGGCATTCCTATTCTGTCCGGCGATGAGGTCATCGCGGTGATCGAGTTTTTCGTGCAAGAGTCGCGGGCCAAGAACGAGCGCTTGGTGAAGGTGATCGCGGCCGTCGCCGCCCAGTTGGGTCTGGTCATGGAGCGAAAACGCGCCGAAGAGAAACTCTCGAGCACCAACGAAATCCTCGAGTCCATCCTATCCAGCATGGGCGACGCCGTCATCGTCGCGGACAAAGAAGGTAAATTTCTTGCCTTTAATCCCGCGGCGGAACGCATGTTTGGCGAAGGCGCGGCCCAAACTGCGTCAAGCGAATGGTCGCATCAGTACGGTCTCTATCTACCGGACAAGGTTACTCCTTTTCCGCCGGATCAATTGCCGCTGACCCGATCGATTCGCGGCGAGGAGGTAAACAATGTTGAGATATTCGTCCGGCACGACAAGGCGCCTCAGGGACTTTGGACACGGATCAATGGCCGTCCATTGCGAGGTCCCAACGGCGAGCTGTCGGGTGGTGTCATCGTTTGCCGCGACATTACCGAAATCAAGAAGGAAGAGTTTTTCCTTTTCGATCAAAGCCGCGTTCTGGAAATGATCGCAGCCAACGCCTCGCTTGCCGAGGTTCTCACGAGCCTTGTTCTTCTCATGGAAGGGCAAGCCGATGGATTGCGTTGTTCCATCCTGCTCTTGAACCAGGACGGGAAGCACGTGCGGCACGGAGCGGCACCAAATTTACCGGCGGCTTATGTCAAGGCTGTCGATGGCGCTCCGATTGGACCGCGGAATGGCTCCTGCGGAACCGCCATGTACTTGCGCAGGCAAGTCGTCGTTAAAGATGTGCTGACCGATCCGCTCTGGGCCGATTACCGAAAGCTGGCGGAGATTTGCGGTCTGCGCGCCTGCTGGTCGACTCCGATTCTTTCGCCGCACGGCGAGGTGTTGGGCTCGTTCGCGATGTATCGCCAGGAGACGCGCGGCCCACATCCCGAGGAACTGCGGCTGACCCAGATCGCGACCCACATCGCCGGAATCGCGATCGAGCGTCAGCGTGCCCAGGAGACGTTGCGTGAACGCGATGCACGCATCAATCTCGCTGCGGAATCCGCCGATCTCGCGTTTTGGGTCATTTATCCGGAGCAAAACACTGCCTGGATGAGCGACAAGGGCCGCAAGATGTATGGCTTCGATTCGAAGCTGCCATTAACGCGCGATTTGATCTGCGGGCGCGTGCATCCTGATGAACGAGCCGCGGTGCACGCGGCTTTCGATCGCGCGTGTGCTTCACATGGGCTCTTCGAGTCCGAGCATCGACTCGTTCTGCCTTACGGCAAAACGCGCTGGGTCATCGTGCGTGGAAGGTGTTTGGAGGACGAGCACGGAAGTCTTTTGGAACTCATCGGCGTGACGATTGATGTCAGCGCGCAAAAGCAGTCCGAGCTTCAGTTGCAAATACAGCGCGAGGAGATGTCGCATTTGAACCGTGTGGCGTTGATGGGGAAATGACCGCTTCGGTCGCGCATGAATTGAATCAGCCGCTCACCGCCATCGCTAACAATGCCTCGGCCGCGCGACGTTTTCTCGAGCGCGGCAACATTGACCCTGTTCTGCTGCAACAATTGCTGCAAGACATGGTGGCCGACAGTCAGCGCGCCGGCGAAGTCATTCGCGGGATTCGTGCGCTGGTGCGGAAAGATAAGACGGTTGTCCGGAGCGCGCTCAATCTCAACGCCGTGATCGCGGATACGCTGCGGTTGGTGAGTTCCGACATCGTGCTGCGTGAAAGCGTGGTCATCACCGAAATGGATCACAGTCTTCCACAGGTGGAAGCGGTGCCGGTCCAGATTCAGCAGGTCCTGCTTAACCTGATCATGAACGCGCTCGACGCGGTCGAATCGCGCCCGCCGGCCGAGCGCCGCATCCTTATTAGCACACGTTCACTGAACGGCGAGAGCGCGGAAGTCAGCGTCCGCGATTTCGGCACCGGCCTGCCAAAAGATCGCCCCGACAAAGTGTTCGATCATTTCTTTCCACCAAGCAGACCGGAATGGGCATGGGCTTGACCATCGTACGTTCCATTATTGAAACACATGGGGGTAAGATCAGCGCGGAAAACGCTCCCGACCGCGGCGCACGTTTCTTCTTCCACCTGCCGGCGGCGCGCGGCGATTCGAAAAGCCAGGCGGCATGAATAATTCCGACGAATCGGCTGAAGTCTGTTTGGTCGACGACGATTCATCCGTCCTTAGATCGATGCAGTATCTGCTCGCATCCGATGGATTAGCCGTGCGCGCGTTTAATAAACCGCAAGAGTTTCTGGCCCACGCCGCTACGCACCCTGTGTCAGTGGTGGTGACCGACATCTGGATGGAAGGGGTGACCGGTCTGGAAATTCTCGCGCGCATGTGTGCCATCTCGCCGCGCCCCCGCGTGATTGTGATTACGGCGCGCGATGACCTGGCCGCGCGGGCCACCGCCATGGCGATCGGCCCGGTGGCCTTTTTCATCAAACCGTTCAACGACGAAGAATTTCTTGCTGCCGTGCGCGAAGCCTTGACGCAGGCAAAGAACTAGGGGGCCGTTGTCGTCCTTCGTGCTCGTCCTCGTCCTCGGATATGATTAACAAGACGAGGACGACGGACGAGCACGAGGACGAGTAGGAGTTCTCGCATGAGTGATCAACTAATATTCGACCATGAAAAGCTGGATGTATATCAAATTGAGCTTGCTTTTCATCGCGTGGGTATCGCCTCTGTTGAGCGAAACCCGCAGTGCCGCGCAGGGGTTTTATCGTGAGGTTTGTGATCAGCTTGATCGCGCCTCGTTGTCTTTCCTCCTGAATACGGCCGAGGGAAACGGCAAACGTCAGGGAAAGCAACGCGCAAAGTTTTTCGATGATGCGCGAGGATCAGCTGTGGAGTGTGCCGCGTGTCTTGACGCGCTCGTAGCGAAACGCCTGGCTTCAACCGAGCGCGTATCGGAAGGCAAGGGTCTATTGTTTCGAATTGTCGGCATGCTAACAAAACTGGTTGAACGATTCGATTCCCTATCGGGCTCGCGAAGATGACGAGCCGCGGACGAGGGACGAGAACGAGCATGAGGGAGGAATAATCTGGTAGAATTCAAGCTGCGTTGCTTAGCCGCTGATAAGACCAAGGTCCAATAGCCAGATTGGCTGCGCTCTTCGACTCTCTGCTTGGACGCGGCGACGCGCAGTAACTCTGCCGATAAAACACTATCGGCTTAAACAGACGAACCGCTTTCTAATTCTTTGTAAGATAAACCTGCCCCCATGAACGAGGAGCTGATCGAATACACTCTTAGGAGTTATCCGCGCTTTCCGCGCAATTGGTATTACCCGAAATTTCGACTGGCCACATGGCACCCTGTAGGTGTCCTCACCGATGCGGTCGCCGACCAGGTCATCGAGTTCGTCGAAATGCAAGAGCACGACCAGGATGAGCTCTTTGATCGCGATAACCGATTTTTCCGGTCTGACCAAGGTTCGGCTCAAAGTTAACACACATGTTCGAAATCGCCCGCCGGCGTCGGAGCGCCCGGGAGCCAGTGAATTCCGCCTTCTTCGCGGATCAGCCGGTTACTTTGAGCATCGCCAAGATGTATGAAGGATTGATGGAGCGAGCGATGATCACCGTCCGCGTTTTCGAAAAACGCGAGGCGGCAGCCGAGTGGCTTGGTGTGCCGCTGCAGATTCTATATCCGCCGAGCAAGAAAAATGAAAACCAGTCACTTAGTATTAACTGCTCTGACCTTGACCACCTGTCTTGCCGGCTCAGCCCGCTCGCAGCAGGCAAATCAAACATCCTCCCAATTCGTCGCGACAATTTCGAATAGCACCGCCGCGCCCAAACCTGCTCCGGAAGGAATGGTTTGGATTCCGGGCGGCGAGTTCTCGATGGGCGCCGGGATGAATGGCCATGGCAGCTGCGAGATGGCGATGCCGTCGAACGATGCCGAGCCGATTCATCGCGTGCGCGTGGATGGATTCTTCATGGATACAACGGCGGTGACGAATGAGCAGTTCGAGAAGTTCGTGAAAGCGACCGGTTACGTAACAATCGCGGAACGAACGCCGACAAAGGAAGAATTTCCAAGCTGCGCCGACGGAGAATCTGGTCGCGGGCTCGGTCGTCTTTGCGCCGACCGGATCACGAAGTGTCGCTTAACGATCACTTACCAATGGTGGACTTACGTGAAAGGCGCGAACTGGCGGCATCCGCAGGGGCCGGAAAGCGACATCAACGGTAAGGAAAAATATCCGGTCGTGCAGATCGCTTATCCGGACGCGGAAGCGTACGCGAAATGGGCGGGCAAACGTTTGCCGACCGAAGCGGAATTTGAATTCGCCGCGCGCGGCGGATTAGCCGGTAAAACATTTGTCTGGGGCGACGAATTTCGTCCGGACGGAAAATGGATGGCGAACACCTGGCAGGGAAAATTTCCGGTGAAAGACGCGGGCGAAGATGGCTACGCCGGCATCGCGCCGGTCGCGAAATTTCCAGCGAATGGCTACGGCCTCTACGACATGGCCGGCAACGTCTGGGAATGGTGCAGCGATTGGTATCGTCCTGATTATTACGAGCAACTCGCGAAAGCCGGTAGCGGTCGCAATTAATCCGCGCGGACCCGATTCACCATTCGATCCTTCTGAGCCTAACGAGAAAAAGCGCGTGCATCGCGGCGGCTCGTTTCTTTGCAACGATCAATACTGTTCGCGTTACATAGTGGGCACACGCGGCAAAGGAGAAGTCAATACCGGCACCAATCATCTTGGTTTTCGTTGCGTCATGACGCAGGAGCAAGCGTCGGCGCAAAACAATCCCGACACTGGGAAAGCCGAATTGAACCATTGAACCTGTTGCTGGAACGCGCGAACTAACGAAAATTTAGATCAAATGATCGCAGGGCTATACCTCGGGCTGCTTTTGATCGGCATCCTTTGTTGGTCCTCACGGTGTGGCTGACTAAACCGGCTCCTCGTCCGGGATATCACGAGGCGCAAACAGGAAGAGCAACTAAGCCTCCTGCAAACGATCACGATGGAGGTGGCCGCTGCGGAAGATCTTTCGTCCCGCCCTTGCGGTCGTGCTGCGTCGGGTGTGCGAAAAGACTGGCTGGGACATCGGGCAGTCCTGGCTTCCCCGTCGTGGCGAAAATGTTCTCGAGTTGGGGCCGGTCTGGATGGGTGACTCAGGTGAACTGGAAAGGTTTCAACTCGCCTCGAAGAAAACCAGTTTCCAGCCGGGGAAGGTTTACCAGGTCGCGTCTGGAAATCGAAGCATTCAGCCTGGTTAGAGGACGTTACTCGTGACCCAAACTTCCCGCGAGCAAAGATGGCGACTGAATGCGGATTGAAGGCCGCGTTGGCGATTCCCATCCTTGCAAAGGATGATGTGATCGCAGTCATCGAATTTTTCTCCGTGAGCTGCGGCCGGAGGATCAGCGATTGGTAAAGATAATAACGGCTATTGCCACGCAATTGGGCCTGGCGTTCGAGCGCAAACGCGCCGAAGAAGAGTTACGCCAGCATCGTGAACATCTGGAAGAGCTGGTCGGCACGCGCACTGGAGAGTTGCGCGAAAAGCAACAAGTCCTCCTTTCCATTTTAGAAGCAACGCCGGAAAGCCTGATTCTGCTCGATCGGGACGGCCGGATCGTGACTTGCAACGAAGTAGCCGCGCGGCGGGCTGGGAAACGCGTATCCGATCTCGTCAATACACGTTTCACGTCGGCATTACCGGCCGAGATTGCAAAACACCGCCAGACTCTGATCGATCAAGCTATTCAAAAACGAAGCGCCGTGGTCGACGAAGATGACACGGGACGGGACGTGTTTTCAGATTTGCTACAATCCCGTCTTAGACAGCAAGGGCGAGGTGACGCAGCCTCTGTCGTCCTCGCCAGTTGATGTCACGCGGCGCCGACAGGCGGAAGATGCGCTTCGCGGCGGAGAAAAACATATTGGAAAAAGCCGCAGCGGGCTCTCCCTCCCCGGAGTTACTGGACCAATTGGTGCGAGGAGTTGAAGCACAATCGCGTGATGGAATGCTCTGCTCGGTCCTCCTGATCGATGAAACTGGAAAGGTTTTGCGACACGGAGCTGCCCCGAGTCTTCCCAGCGCCTACAACCGCCTTCTCGATGGCACTCACATAGGGCCGCGAGTCCGGTTCATGCGGTAGCGCCGCTTACACGCGTCAGCCAGTTTTCGCCACTGACGTCGCGACCGATTCGCATTGGACGGACTATCGTGGGCTGGCAAAAGAACACGGAATCGGCGCCTGTTGCTCGACGCCAATCTTCTCAAGCGACAACGTGCTTCTTGGCACAGTTGCAATGTACTACCGAGATCCACACGTCCCGAGCGAGCATGACCGGGAGTTAATCAGGTTGGCGACGCATCTTGCCGGAATCCTTATCGAGCGAGCGCGGACGGAGGAGAAATTGCAGCTGGCGAAGCGGACGGCCGAATCGGCCAATCAGGCCAAGAGCGTGTTCCTGGCCAACATGTCACACGAAATCCGCACTCCCATGAACGCAATTCTCGGCTTCTCGCAGTTGATGCTGCGGGAGCCGGAAATTACTTCATCGCAACGCCAGCATTTGGACACGATCAATCGCAGTGGCGAGCACCTGCTGGCGTTGATCAACGATATTCTTGAGATGTCCAAGATTGAAGCCGGTCGGGTGAAGCTGCAGCCGACTAATTTCGATCTCCATTCGATGCTGGAGGACTTGGATCGACTGTTTCGCCTTCGAGCCGAGGAACGTCAGTTGCAATTCTCCATCCAGCGAAAAGAGGATGTGCCGCGGTTTATCTGGGCCGACGAAAGCAAGCTTCGACAAATTTTCATCAATCTGATCGGCAACGCAGTGAAGTTCACTGAACATGGCGGCATCGTAGTGCGAGGTGGAGAGTAAGCGCGGCTCGGGAAAATCAATGCGCTTGTGTGGTGAAGTAGAAGATACTGGACATGGGATTTCTGCCGAAGAATTACCCAAACTCTTTCGTCAATTTGAGCAGACCGAAACCGGCCAACGCGCCGGCACTGGAATCCGGTCTCGGTCTAACGATCAGTCGCGAATTTACGCGGCTGATGGGTGGCGACATGCAGGTTAGAAGTGAACTCGGCCATGGAACCACCTTCTGCTTTGAAGTGCTGGTAGAAGAAGGCACGTCGATTGCCGCCAAAGACAAGACGGATCGGCGACGTGTGTTGCATTTACGTCCCGGGCAAAAGGAGATTCGCATTCTCATCGCCGACGACCGGCTGGAAAACCGGGAATTATTACAAAAATGCTCGAGCCAATCGGATTTATGACGCGAACCACCAGTGACGGTGGTGGAAGCTCTCGAGGCATTCGAGAGTTGGAATCCCGACCTTGTCTTAATGGATTTGCGGATGCCGCGACTGGATGGCCGGGAAGCAATCCGGCGAATTCGTCTGCTTCCAAGACGCGGTAAGACTCCAATCATCGCGATCACGGCGAGCGCGTTTCAGGAGAATCGCCGTGAAGTGAAGGACGCAGGCGGAGACGATTTCATGGGCGAAGCCTTTTCGCGAGCGCGAATTGTATGACAAGGTAGGAAGGCTAACTGGGGCGGAGTATGTTTATGCTGAAGAGCAAACGAACGATGAAGTAGTGAGACCAAGGTCCTTCCTTTCCAAAGATAAGATTGCGACGGCTGTCCCGGCCGAGCTGCGTGAACAATTACGAGATGCTGCGCTGCGTGCTGACTTGGACGATATGCTGGCTGTCGTCGATCGAATTCAAACCCGCGCGCCCGAGATCGCAAATGAGCTGCGGAGCCGGCTGCAATCCTTCGATTACCAGAGTGTGCTCGCTTTGCTTGAATCTGAGGTTGCCGTGTCGTGAGCACTGACAAAACTCCGGACATTCTGGTTGTCGACGACACCCCGGCGAATCTTCAACTCATTTCCGGAATGTTGCGATCGCACGGCTACAAGGTTCGCCCGGTTTCGAGTGCGGCCTTGGCATTACAAGCAGCAAAGGCTGCTCCACCGGATTTGGTTCTCCTCGATATCAACATGCCCGAAATGAATGGCTATGAGGTTTGCACGCAACTAAAGGCTAGTGACAAGACGCGAGAAGTGCCCATCATTTTCTTGAGCGCGCTTCACGAGACCATCGATAAGGTCAAGGCATTTAACTGTGGAGGCGTTGACTACATCAGCAAGCCGTTCCAATTCGAAGAGGTTGAAGCCCGCGTCAACACTCATCTCCGGCTTAAGTCCCTGCGGGAAGAGGCGAGCAGCGGACGCGTGAGCTTGAGAAGGCTTACACTGCGCTCGAGGAGAGTCAGAATGCTCTGAATGCTGAGCTGGCACGGGCTGCGGAATATGTTCTCTCGCTGTTTCCGAGGCCGCTGGCCAAAGGCCCAGTTCGAGCTGACTGGCGCATGACTGCATCGGCCCACCTCGGCGGCGATGGCCTCGGGTATCATTGGACTTGACCCCGAGCATTTCGCTTTCTATTTGCTCGGACGTCTCGGGTCACGGGGTTAAGGCCGCCTTGCTTTCTGTCTCTATCCTTCACGTTTTGCGAACGTGCGGGATTGCCTAATGTCGATTGCAGCGATCAGGCGCAGATCCTTTCCGCCTTGAACCAAACCTATCTCGCGCGTCGTCAGAGCGAGCTCTACTTCACGATTTGGTGCGGTGTTCTTAATGTGCAAACCAGGCAATTGCGTTACTCGGCTGGTGGTCATCCTCCCGCGATCGTTCGCAGCCCAAACGGCGAGAACCTGCGACTTACCGCCAATGCCCCACCGGTTGGTTGTTTCTCTGACGTGGAATTTCCCAGTGACGAGATTTCATTGGCCGTTCCGACCAACATTTACGTTTTTTCGGACGGAATGTTTGACATGCAGCGAAGGGAGGGTGCCCGGGCTTTGGATAGTCTGGTGGAGTTCTTGCTCGAACCGAGTGCGACCGATGGCAGAAGCGTCGAAGAGGTTCGGCTGCGGGCGATGGAACTATTGGATGGGCGGCCGCTGCCGGACGACTGTTCAATTCTTAAGTTGTCGTTGGTTTGATCCATCGCGTGTGTTGCGTTGGTCTCGCGATAAACCAAACGTCTTGCCGGATCAGACTAAGGTCAATAGAACGATATCGCTATCTTTGATAAGACCTCGTAGCAATGAACGGCTCGTCGTTTAGCGCGGCGATCTGCAGCGCGATTGGTCCCCGGGGGCTGGCGAGAATATTTTGGCTAAGAAAAGTTGGAGGAGCTTAGTGTGTCGAATGGGATGCGTCACTGGCTCTGCCGTGAGGCGCATCTCTTATTCACGGTGCGAGATTAACTGCTGGCGGAAAGTTCGGAGTTGCGATTCGGATCGAAACGGATGCCATGAGCGGGAATCATTAGAGTAACATTCCTAAGGGTTTCCCTGCGAACGCGTTATTTTCCCAAGTTTAAGCTAACGACCTGGCATCAAAGAGGGCGTGCTTGACCAGTCGCTCGCTGACAAACTTGTCGTCGTTCATCGAGTGGGAGGAATACATCCAGGCAGCGCCTTTCAGACCGCTACGCGGATTTGTCCGGGCTAACCGAGATTCGAGTCAATCTGGATCGCATGTCCTCGGATACGGCCCAGCGGCGGAGGTTCGTTCCGGAACCGGTTAAATCCGCATTGTTCGCGGACAAACCAAATAGTCTCGAATTGGCACAAACGCGTATGAGCGACTCATGGAAGGAGCGGTAATCACCGTTCGGGCGTTTAGCGATCGGCAGACAGCTGCCGAATGGCTTGAAGTGCCTCCATCAATTCTACAGCCTCCCGCGGCTGCTTGACGTTAATGCGAAGTTGACATCATCGGCGCTTGATCAGATTTTGCTAAAAATGCGCAAAACACAGACCTGTAGCCCTGGGGCGATGAGTTCCGGCCTAACGGAAAGTGGTGGCGAATACGTGGCAGGAAAAATTCCCGGAGACGGAGTTCATATCGTGAAGCTTCTCGCTTCTTTTCTGTTCCTTGCTCTTGGATCGCTCCAGGCCCAGGACCCGCTCCCTTCATGGAACGACACCGCGCCGAAGAAAGCGATCATCGCTTTTGTCGAGCGAGTGACGAAGGAAGGTTCGCCGGACTTCGTTCGGCCGGAAGAGCGCATCGCCACGTTCGACAACGACGGCACGCTCTGGTGCGAGCAGCCTATGTATTTCCAATTACTCTTCGCGCTCGACCGTCGTGAAGGCGCTCGCGCCGCAACATCCTGGAGTGGAAAACGAAGGAACCATTCGCGTCGTTGCTCAAGGGCGATCTAAAGGGCGCGCTCGCGGGCGGCGAACGCGCCATGCTCGAAATCATCGTGGTCACGCACGCGGGCATGACGACGGCCGAATTCGAGCAAATCGTCAAGGACTGGATCGCGACCGCGAAGCATCCGAAATTCAAACGGCCGCACACCGAGTGCGTTTATCAGCCGATGATTGAATTGCTCGCCTACCTGCGCGCCAACGGATTCAAGACGTTCATCGTGTCCGGCGGCGGCATCGAGTTCATGCGCCCGTGGACGGAAAAAGTCTATGGCATCCCGCCCGAGCAGGTCGTCGGCAGCAGCATCAAGACGAAGTACGAGATGGCGCGACGGCAAGCCGGTGCTCATGCGGTTGCCGGAGATGAACTTCATCGACGACAAGACTGGCAAACCGGTCGGCATCAACTCGCACATTGGCCGCCGGCCCATCGCCGCGTTCGGAAACTCGGACGGCGATCAGCAGATGCTGGAGTGGACGCAGGCCGGCAGCGGCGCGCGGTTAATGATGCTGGTGCATCACGATGACGCAGTGCGCGAGTTCGCTTACGGCGCGGAGTCGAAGATCGGCACGTTCAGCGACGCGCTCATGGCCGAGGCGAAGAAGAACGGCTGGACAGTCATCAGCATGAAGGACGATTGGAAAACGATTTTCCCGGCAACGGCCCGGTAGCAGTATCAGAATCCCATGTTCAACTTCGTCGGAAAGGTTGCACTCGTTACCGGCGGCAGTAATGGCATCGGCCGCGCCACGCGCTTCTATTTGCGCGGCACGGAGCAAAGGTTGTCATTGCTGACATCGATCCCACTGGTCAGGAAACGGCGGAGCTAATTAAGCGGGAGCGAGGCGAAGCTTGCTTTGTGCAGACCGACGTCCGAGAAACTAACGAGAGTACGCATCTTGTCGCAACTGCAATCGAGACATATGGAGGACTGCACTGCGCCTTTAACAACGCCGGAGTTCTGCCTACAACGACTTTGCTTGGCGACATGGACGACGCGATCTTCGACAAAGTTCTGGCGGTGGATCTGAAGGGGTTTTCCTCTGCATGAAGTATGAGATCCAACACATGCTGCAAGGTGGCGGCGGTGCGATCGTCAACAACGCGTCGATTGCCGGAATGATTCGCTGATCCGGGCATCAGCGCCTATGTGGCGGCGAAGCATGGCGTCATTGGATTGTCAAGCTGCTGCGATCGAATACGCAGGTAAGGGAATTCGCATCAATGCCATCGCGCCGGGTCTGGTTGAAACATCGATGACGAAGCATTGGTTCGATGATCGAATATTCGCAGCCATTTTTTGGCTAATTCGCCCATCGGCCGAATCGCACCAACCGGAAGAAATAGCCGGTGCCGGTTCTATTTCTCTGTTCTCGATTTCGCATCATTTGCTGTCGGTCAAACCTTCGTGATCGATGGCGGTTATACCGCTCATGCTGAACGCGACTGATTTCGAGACCGAATTTAACGCGAGACACGGCGCTCACACAAAAGATCGGGTTCCTTACTTCTCCTGTTCAGTGCCTATGGGACCAAAGTCCTATTGTCCAGTGTTTTCCTTTTCGGATCATGTAATGGCGTAATTTCAACAAGTCGCATCGCTGAGATGTGAAACTCCCACCCGATGTCCAGTTCATAAAAAGAGCTCGGCTTTTTATCTGGCGACCACACGGTGTGATCAACGAGTCTGCCGTGAACAAAGTCATCGGAGCGTTGGGTCACCTGGAGTCGCGCGCCGCGGAGAGGCTTCAATCGCTTTAGCGATACTTTGTCGGCTGACTCGATTGAGCTCAATTTCAAGTTCATTTTCCACGTTTCACTTTACCGGCGTCTCGCTTATCCCGGGCCGCCGGTAAAGTCGGCTATCCTGGTCACGGAGCCGGAACTTGCCCGCTATAGCAAAATGCACGCGCTCCTGACCCCAGGGATCCATGCTCAAGGTCCGCATCTTTGAGCAACGTGACGCGGCCGCAAAGTGGCTCGAGTGCCTAACGAATTGCTCGAAGCTCCACCGGATTCATAGCTTAAACCTAACGAAGGCCAAGATGAATATCCAAACTCGCAAACCTCCCCGCTGGCCGTGGGCACGGCGCTGGACTTTATTTGGCGGCAGTTCTCGGGGTCATGCAGTCAGGATGGATCGCACTAAAACAGTGAACTGTTTCTCTTAAACAATTAAAACCAACAATTATGTTACAACTATTATTCAGAAAATGGTGGGTGGTATTGCTGCAGGGGATTTTACTGATCATCCTGAGCATTTACATTTTTCAAAATCCGGTTGAAGTGCTGGCCGGCATCTCGTTTTGGTGTGGATTATTGGTGCTTGCTGCCGGCGCTGTTAGGGATCATTGCCTGGCTGGCTGCTGATAAACCAGAAAGAGAAGGGATGTCGCTTTTTGGAGTATCCTGACCGCTGCTTTTGGTTTGCTGATGCTGCTGCATTTACTGGTCACCATGAAAACACTTACCGTGATCTTTGGATTGTGGATGCTGATAACCGGCCTGCTGCTTGTTCAATCGGGCTGGTCGTTAAGAAGCAAAACTCATTTGGCTGGATAATGGTTATTGCCGGCGTGTTATCAGCTGTGGCGGCTGTTATGATGGTTTTCAACATCGGTACCGGAGCTGTTGGCATCAGCACCCTGCTCGGTTTGCAGGTTTTGCTTACCGGCATTGCCCTGGTCTTGTTATCGTTCACCAAGAAAATAGTGGCGGGCAGGATTAAGGATAAAATTGAATCCTTGAGATCAGGGCTTTAATAATTATCAGGGTTTCTGTACCTGTATCACGAAGTGGGTGCCAGAGCGGCTCGCCTCTTCCTTCGGCCGCTCGGGCTGCGGGAGTAAGGCTCTTGAATTCGGCGCGACGCCAGGGTCTGCAGGAGGTTGCACGGGTCCTGCCGAACATAAGCACGCAGACGGTGGTCGCGGAGATGCAAGGCGTCTTAACAAGGAGTGGACTAATGTCATCGGGGCGGGACTCTGATAGAGAACCAGGCTAGGCATGACTGAATACTCGTTCTTCTCCACGCTGGGAGCGCTCCTGCTTTTCCTGGTCCACGTCGCGGTAATCGCGCGGGTGATCTTGCGGCCGCACCGGGAGCCTGCTTCGCGGATTGCCTGGATCGTGATGATCATCGCTTTACCCGTCGTGGGTATGGTCTCTTATCTTCTCCTCGGTGAGACGAATATTGGGCGTCGTCGCGTGCGCCGCATGCGTGAAATGCTGGCCGGTATGCCGAGTGTCGCCGACGCGCCTGGAGCGGATGCGCCAGCTCTGCAGGCGGAAATCCGGAACGTTACAGCCACCTGTTCCGGGTGGGGCATTCGGTGAATGGTTTCGAGCCCGTGGGTGGTAACCACGGACGATTGCTGCCGGATTCCAATGCCAGCATTGAGTCGCTGGTCTCGGACATCGATGCCGCGAAGGATCACGTGCACCTGATCTTTTATATTTGGCTGCCGGATAACAACGGCCTCAAGGTAGTCGGAGCGCTGAAGCGGGCTGCGGCGCGCAAAGTCACCTGCCGGGTCATGGCCGACGGCCTCGGTTCCCGGATCATGATCGACTCCGAGCATTGGAAAGGGATGCGCGATGCTCGCGTGCATGTCGCCACCGCCCTGCCGATCGGCAATCTGCTGCTGCGGCCGTTGCTAGGTCGCATCGACCTTCGCAACCATCGGAAGATTGTAGTTATCGACGATTGGATCACCTATTGCGGGAGCCAGAACTGCGCGGATCCGGAGTTTCTCATCAAGGCAAAGTATGCGCCCTGGGTCGATGCGTTGATGCGTTTCGAAGGCCCGATCGCCCGGCAGAACCAGTATCTATTTGCCAGCGACTGGATGGCGCACGTGGACGAAGACATTCGCGAACTCCTGCAGCGCCCGCTGCCTCCCGGCGAACCGGGCTTTGCCGCGCAGGTGATCGGCACGGGACCGACGGTGCGCAATTCCGCCATGCCCGAGGTGTTCGAGACGCTGATGTATGCGGCCCGTCATGAGCTCTTCATCACAACGCCTTATTACGTGCCCGACGAAGCGATGCAGATCGCGCTCTGCGCAAGCGCTTATCGTGGTGTCGAGACGACCATCATCTTTCCGGCGCGCAACGACTCCTTCATCGTGCAGGCGGCCAGTCGCAGTTATTACGCTGACTTGCTGGCGGCCGGGGTTCGCATTTTTGAATTCGAAGGCGGGCTCCTTCACACCAAGTCTCTCACGCTGGATGGCGAGATCACCCTGATCGGGTCCGCCAACATGGATAGACGCAGTTTTGACTTGAACTACGAGAACAACATCCTGTTCTGCGATTCCGCCCTCACCGCCGAAATGCGCCGCCAGTCAGGAGGCATATCTGGCCCAATCGCACGAGGTCACCGCCGAGATGGTCGCCCAGTGGCCAATCACGCGCCGACTTTGGAATAATGCCATCGCGATGCTCGGTCCGGTATTGTGAGCTGACGCGATCTGCGGGAGCAGCCGTCCATCACGATCGATTGCCGACATTGGACCAAGGCCTGACATTAGGCGTTGGAGCGGCGCGCCTTTAGCGTTTTTTCCTAACGATCCCAGGGCGTATCGATACCGAAGCAGCCGCGAGCTATCGCGACGTAATACGAAATTGAAATTGTGCTATTGATGCGGTCCCATGCTTTTGTAATAACTGGGGAAACAAAGTCTTAACCATGAAAAGAAATCATCAAAATCGGAACGTCATTCAACAGTTGAGCACACACTTTCGATACGCCCTCCTTGTGCTTGTCCTGGCCGCTCCGAGTGCTTATGCGGCCCCGAGTCCTGCACCTGACAGCTTCGCTCAGGCCGATTCGAACCACGACGGAAAGCTATCGCGCGACGAAGCGAGTGATTATCTCGTCATCGAAATTTTCACTTCACGCGATGCGAATCACGACGGCCGCATGACCGTCGTGGAATGGACCGGCGGTGATCCCGGCCGGATGGCAGATTTCAAGAAGCGCGATGCAAACCACGACGGGATCGTGACGGAGAAGGAAGCGATCGCATATGGACGCGCTCACGGTGTCGCGAACCAAATCATGCTGGAAGCGGACAAGAATCACGACGGCTACCTGAGTCGCGCCGAAGTGAAGGCCTATTACGCCAGCCGCGAAGGTCCACCACGCTGAACGACTGAGTTGCGAAACGGCATCGAGTTATTGAATCAAACCCGCAAGGACCGCATTCCGCACGTGGTCCCAATCCGCTATGGAGAATGCAGCAAAGTCGCAATCATCTCGGTTTTCGTTGCGTGAAAGACCGGGTGAAAACAAACGCAGAACGGTAGCACCGAGGTCCAATGCCGCGCGGTGAACTGTCCTCGCGCTACTATTTCAAGCAGCGAACTGGCTGTTCGGAGCAGCCTGAAGCATGGATTTACAATCTGTCACTCGCAACGCTGCGCGGCGCATGTAGGCCTAAAGTCCCATTCCCAACCTGCAGATTGGAAGCGTAATGTCCTGCATCCTATAACAACGAGAGTCCAAACAATGAAAAACAAAAAATCAATTATTCACCTTATCGAGGTGGCTTGCGCCTGCCTGATTCTACTGGGGCCGGCTCTTATCTTTGCGGGAGACAAGAGTGGCGGCCACGTTATGGTTAACCGGGTTGCAAACTTCGGGACGGATCTCTCGCTCTCTGTTTCGGTCGATGGTTCCGAAGTGGCGAACCTGCCCGAAAGGTCGAAGTTACGATGGCTATTTGCCTCCCGGCAAGCATGTCATCTCCGCGGTGGTTTCTCCAAATGGTGACGACTCGCATCCGGGGAACGTCGACCATCAATGTGAAGGAAGGGGAGACCTATTCTTTTACTGCGGTGTGGCAGGGACAGGACCTCGCTCTGGTAAAGAACGAGTAAGATCCTACTTCCGCTAATCAAGAGCTGATGCCGGCGGCCCGACCGGGTGATGACGCGCCGACCAACAGCTCCTTTCGAGTGCGTTCGGATGCCGGGAAGGCGCCAATCCGATCGAGAACATCAGCAAATTGAAGGCGGGGGCGCACCCACGAATCCAAATGGCTCCGAGGCAGATTGATCCTTCCGAGGCTAACGAGAAGAAGCGCGTGCACCGCGGCGGGTCGTTTCCTGCGGCGACCATATTGTTCGCGTTACATCGTCGGCACCGCGGCAAAGGCGAAGTCAACACCGGCACCAATCGTTTCGATTTTGTTCCTGTAGATTGGGCCTAAGACTAAGGTCCAATATCGCGATCGGGACATAGCGCCCAAAGTTGGGTTCTATGAATCCTTTTAAGTCTCCGTTTATTTTGGTGCTGGCTGTCGCGATTGCCATGGTCGGCTGCGCCAGCACCACCCAGACCAGCACGCAGAACAAAGAGAGCATGCTGGTAGCTGCCGGCTTCAAGACGGTCACGCCGAAGACGGCCGCGCAGAAGCAAAAGCTGCAAAACCTTCCGCCTGGCAAGATCGCGATGATTCAGAAATCCGGGAGAACCTACTACGTTTACCCGGACGCGCCTAACAACCAGGCCTATGTCGGTGGGCCGGCAGAGTATCAGGCTTACCAACAACAACGCGCCGCAAATAAGCTTGCCAGGAGAATCTCGAAACCGCTGAGCTCTACCAGGATTCCGAGATGAACTGGGGAGGTTGGGGTGGATGGGGAGCAGGCTGGGGACGCCATGGGAATGGGGCGTCGGCATGCGGGAGGCCGGTTCTAAGCCCTCACAACCACTTTGATTTTCCCGAACCACCAACTTAATCCAACGATTCACGACCGCGGAAATCCGCGGTCACCTAACAACCCCAAAGACACAGACACGCCCAACGACCACTAAATTATGAAACGAAAATTATTCCATAACAGCGTGTGGCTGCTAATAGCCACTGCTGCGCTGCTAGGCGCCGCCGTTGTTCCGGCACAGGCACAGGACAAGAAACCAAACATCCTTGTCATCATGGGCGATGACATCGGCATGTGGAACATCGGCGCCTACCATCGCGGCATGATGGCCGGGCGAACGCCGAACCTCGACAAGATGGCCAAGGAGGGAATGTTGTTCACCGACTACTACGCCGAGGCGAGCTGCACGGCGGGTCGCGCGAACTTCATCATGGGCGAACTGCCCGATTCGCACCGGCATGACCACGGTCGGCCAGGCGGGTGCCAAGATCGGCATCCCGGCGGAAGCCTGCACGATCGCCACCGCGCTCAAAGCGCAGGGCTACGCCACCGGCCAGTTCGGCAAGAACCATCTGGGCGATCTCAATGAGTTCCTGCCCACCGTCCACGGGTTCGACGAGTTCTTCGGCTACCTCTATCACCTGGACGCGATGGAAGACCCGGCGCATCCTAACTACCCGCAGGACTTGTTGGATAAAGTCGGCCCGCGCAACATGGTCCACTAGCTGGGCCACCGACTACGGACGACGCCACCGAGATGCCGCGCTGGGGCAAAATCGGCAAGCAGAAGATCGAGGACGCCGGCACGCTTTATCCGGAACGGATGAAGACCGTGGATAACGAGATCCGCGACCTCGCCTTGAAGTTCATCGAAAAGGCCAAAACGGACGGCAAGCCGTTCTTCTGCTGGCTCAACCCGACGCGCATGCACATCGTCACCCATCTCTCGGACAAGTATGAGAAGATGCGTAACTCGGAGAATGGCTGGTCGGAAGAAGAAGCCGGCATGGCCCAGCTCGATGACGACATTGGTTTGGTGATGCAGAAGCTCAAGGACCTCGGCTTGGACGACAACACCATCGTCGTCTTCACCACCGACAACGGCACTGAACTCTTCACCTGGCCCGATGGCGGCACCACGCCGTTCGCGCAGTCCAAAGGGACGGTCCTGGAAGGCGGCTTCCGCGTGCCGTGCATCCTGCGCTGGCCCGGCCACGTGCCGGCGGACTCGGTGCAGAACGGCATCTTCTCCGGCATGGACTGGTTCCCGACCTTCCTCGACTGCCGCCGGCAATCCGGACATCACCAACCAGTTGCTCAAGGGTGTGAAACTCGGCGACCGGACTTACAAGAACCATCTGGATGGCTACGACCAGATGGCCGCCATCACCGGCAAAGGTCCATCGAACCGTCACGAAATCTTCTACCTCGGCGAGAGCACCGTCGGTGCGGTGCGCATTGACGACTACAAGTATCGTTTCATCGACCAGCCCCAGGGCTGGCTTGGTGCCAAGACGCAAGTTGACGTGCCCTATCTGATCAACCTGCGTCTCGATCCGTTTGAGCGCCAAGGCTGGCCAAACAACGGGACGAAAGAAGGCGCGCAGCAATACTTCGATTGGTTCAAGTTCCAATTCTGGCGCTTCGTGTTCGTCCAGCAGGTCGTGGGCAAGGAACTCCAGACCTTCCTCGAATACCCGCCGATGCAGAAGGGCGCGAGTTTCAACCTTGAAGCCGTGAAAGCGGAGATGGCGAAAAAGATGGAACAGGCGCAGGCGGCGCGCCAAAGGCACCGGCCAGTAACAGAAACGACCTTCACGGCGGGCGGCTCGCGAGGGTCGCCCGCCTTTCTTCGCAATCAGCCTTTCGATCGTGAAACGCGCGGGCTGTGCTCTCGACGAGGGCGGCCCGCGAATTCACCAGCGAATCTTCTCGATATCGTATGAAGGCGCCACGGCTGTAGGCGTGCCGCTCACTCCTGCAGCTGCTCCGGCTCGATCCGATGTTCGATCCGCTCCGGAGTGATCCGCGCTTCCAAGAGCTTGTCGACTCATTTTGCGCCGGACGTGGCGAACAAATAAAGGATGAGCTCTATTCGATATCCTAACGACCGAAAGAAGCGAAGGATGCGGAAGGATGGGACTAAGGTCCAATAGTCGGGAGCGAGTCGAATATGCATCTTTCTGTGGAGGTGCCGCGTAGCGGCTACATGCGTCATGAGCCTCCACGCCCGATGTTCAATTCGTCGATGCTGCTCAGCTTCTTGTCTGGCGACCACGCGGAGATCCTCGATCGAGAGGAAAGTCGATAAGATCGTAGCCTTTGTCACTGAACAGGAGAACAGATTCGGAAAATCGTTCAATCGTTTTACCGACATCTCACGACTCGATTCGGTCGATCTTAATTTCAACTACGTCTTTCATGTCGCGCTTTATCGGCGGCTATCGCGACGAGGTCGGACAATCATCAAATCAGCTTTTCTCGTCCCTAATGCGGAGGTCTCTCGATACATAAAGCTGCATGCGCTACTCACGGATTACTCGCCCCTGAAAGTTCGCATGTTCAAGAATACGCAGCTGCCGCGGAATGGCTCGGTGTTCCAGTTGCATTGCTGAAAAGTAGCGGCGCCACGGTTTAAGCCGTGCGCAGCCTACGCTTGAGAGGATTTATTGATTTCCGATGCGATGACACTTCCCATACAGGGACTACATTGGGCTTTCGTCTCTCTTCAGTATTTCAGCTAACTAAGGTTTATCAGCGTGTGTGTTCGAGTTAGCAGGGTTGCTTGTTTTCCTCGTGCTCCTAGGAGCGCTTTTCAAAAATAACATTTAGCGTCAGACTTCGGCCGGCCAATTTTGGGAGGCGACGCGGGGTTGCCTCTCAGCTCTTGCCATTGCCCTTTTCTTTTCGTCCCGCATGAGCTGGGTTACGTTCATCTGGGCTGTGGTGATCGGAGCGTGTGCGACTATGGCGCTGCCGCATTTGCTCATCGGGATCAAGCGCAAGACGTGGGAAAATTTTGTTCTTCGCCATCGCCGCGCTGTCCGTGGCGAGTATCGCCTGCGGGGAATTGGCGATCATGCACTCGCGGACAGCGGAGGAGATCGGTCGTGCGATACAATGGGCGCACCTACCCGTATTCTTTCTCGTCCTCGCGATTGTCGGATTCGTCCGCTTTTATTTCGGGACGGGGCGGCTCTGGCTTGGAATTGCAGCATGTGTGGCGCGACTCGTTAGTCTCGTCATCAATTTTGCTTTCCCTCCGAATCTAAGTTTCCGCGAGATCCACTTCTTTGCGACAGTTTAGTTTCCTCGGGAAACCATCGCGATGCCGGAGGGAGTGGTCGAGTCCGTGGACGCATCTCGGAGAGTTAAGTTCGCTCTTGGTGCTCGCTTTCGTGGTAGATGCGTCGCTCACACTGTGGCGGCGGGGAACATCAGGAGGATCGCCGGCGGGCAGCGGTGGTTGGCGGAAGTATCACGCTCTTTATCCTGGTAGCGGCGGGATTGTCGGCGCTGGTTCACGCGAAGGTCATTGACCTGCCATACTGGTCAGCTTCCCTCTTCCTGGGGTAATCGCGGCGATGCGGTTATGAATTAAGCCGTGACGTTTCACGCGCGCAGCTCAGCTGGCGCGCGAGGTGGGCGAGGAGGAGCGGCGCCTGGATCTGGCAGCGCAGGCCGGCGGCATGGGTATGTGGAGGTGGGACGTGGCGAACGATCAAGTCTGGATGAATGAGAAAGGCCGATCGCTTTTCGGCTTCGCCCCGCAAGATAAACCGAATGCGGAGCGATTCCGCAGTCGAATCCCATTCGGAGGATCGCGAAGCAGTCCGAGCGGTCGCGGCAAAGGCCCTGCCAGTGGGCGCGGATTACGGAAACTGAATACCGGGTTGTTTTGCCCGACGGAGCGATACGCTGGCTGCATTCGCGCGGTCGTGTCGAGCTAGGCGCAGATGGCAAACCGTGCCGGGTCCACGGCGTTTCTTTGATGTCACTGGAACGCGAAGTTGTCGGAACAGGCGTTGCTTGAAAGCGAGATGCGCTTTCGCACGGTCGCCGACGCCGCGCCCGTGCTCATCTGGATGTCTGGCCCGGACAAACTCTGCACCTTTTTCAACAAAGGCTGGCTCGATTTTACCGGGCGCACAATGGAGCAGGAACTGGGCAATGGTTGGGCCAGAAGGTGTTCACTCGGACGACTTGGAACACTGTCTCGAAGATTTACGGAAATTCCTTCGACGCGCGGCAACCGTTTACGATGGAGTATCGCTTGCGACGAAGTGACGGTGAATATCGCTGGGTCCTGGACAGTGGAACGCCACGATTCTCCGATGATGGCGCGTTTCTCGGTTACATCGGCTCATGTATTGATATCACCGGGCGCAAGCAGGCGGAGCTGGAGCACCAGCGCCAAAACATGGAACTGGCGCGGGCTGGGACGCGTTGCGGTGATGGGCGAACTGGCGGCCTCGCTCGCCCACGAAGTCAACAATCCGATTGGGGCAATGGTAGCGAACGCCAGCGCCGGGCAACGCTTAATCGCGGCGGGCAAAGTCGAAACCGAGGAGTTGAACGATTTGCTCGCCGACATCGCGGCTGACGGTCGCCGGGCCGGGGAGATTGTTCAGAGTATTCGCAATATGGTCCGGCAAAGGCAAGGAGCGCCGCTCCTTGATCGAGATCAATGACACAATTCAGGATCTCCTCCGGATTGTCCACGCCGAAGCCGTGGAAAGGAACGTGACAGTAGTAACCGAAATTGATTCGGACGGCTGCCGAGTGATGGCGGATCGTGTGCAGCTGTTACAGGTGCTTCTCAATCTCACGATGAACGGCTTTGAAGCAATGTCGGTGATGCGCTCTGACGCACGGCGCCTTGTCATCCGTGCCGGCCGTAACGAAAACGGAGAGATTTGTATCAGCGTGCGGGATTCTGGTCCTGGCTTTCCCGCGGGATTAGTCGAGCAACTTTTCGAGCCATTCTTTTCGACAAAAGCCGAAGGGACCGGAATGGGACTTGGCGATTGCGCGCAGCATCATCGAAGCGCACGGCGGGACGCTCTCGGGAGAAAATTGTGAGGACGGCGGGGCGTGTTTCATAGTTCGTTTACCACAGGCAAAGGAGGACAACTCCAAAGCGGCATAATTCGCAGTGAACAAGCCGAGATGAGCTCGCCAAACGAGCGGGCTTGCTAGTCTTCCTCGGTTTCGCGGAGGCTGCTTCGCAACCCGCCAAAAAGTCAGTGCTCGTGCTCTACGGCGAACGGGGCCGCGCGAAAGTTAGTATCCACTACTCCCGAGTGATATTCCTGGATTCACGCCGGCCATTCAGAATTTCCGCCCGAGTTCGGCAACGAATCGAAATATCCCTACGTGCGATTATTAGAAGCGATAGGCGTGCTTGCCTATCATGACAGAGAGGCGTCTGGCCTTTCGCGATGACGCAAATCTGGAAGGCGATTCGTCTTCTGGTGTTGACGTCGCTCAGGGCCGACGTAGAGATAAGACGATTCGCTGAGGCGGTCAGGCGATGCAATCGCGAGCTTTTTCCGGGCTGCCAGTCATTGGTCTTTTAACGCTTGTCTACTTCATCGCCGGCAAGTTCGGATTGATGCTGGCATCTTTGCACGCGAGTGCATCGCCGGTGTGGCCGGCAGCGGGAATTGCGCTCGCGGCATTGCTCGTGCTCGGTTACCGAGCCTGGCCTGCAATTTTTGTCGGTGCATTTCTGGTGAACGTTACCACTGCGGGCAATGTCGCCACATCGCTCGCCATCGCGAGCGGCAACACGCTCGAAGCTGTGTGCGGTGCCTGGCTGGTGAATCGGTTCGCCGGCGGCACAACCGTCTTCGATCGTCCGCAAGGTGTTGTTAAGTTCGCGCTCGCAGCAGTGGTTAGCACAATTATCAGCCCAGCTTTTGGTGTGACCAGTCTTGCACTTGGTGGATTTCGCCGATTGGGCCAATTATGGCGCGATCTGGCTGACGTGGTGGCTGGGCGACACAACGGGCGATCTTCTGATCGCTCCATTGATTATTCTCTGGAGCATCGCATCAAAGCGGCGCTGGAACAGGAGGGAAGCGGTTGAAGTGGGCATCCTCCTACTGCTGTTGTTCGTCCTCAGCGAAGCGGTCTTTGCGGATGGCTTACAATTTCGGCCAGGAATTATCCAATCGCATTCATCTCCGCTACCGATTGTGATTTGGACGGCCTTCCGCTTCACGCAGCGCGAAACCGCTACGGGCATCTTCATTCTCTCAGCGATCGCGATTTGGGGCACAATGCATGGTTTCGGGCCATTTGCCGGGGAAACGGAAAACCAGTCGCTTCTTGCTCTGCAGTCCTGGACGGCTGTGCTCACCATTACTGCGATGGCGCTTTCCGCCGGCATGGCGGAACGCGGGCGGGCTGAGGAGGCGCTGCGGGAAAGCGAAGCGAGCATGAGCCTCGCGGCCAACGCGGCGAACCTCGGTCTGTGGGTTTGGAACATCCCGGGTGGTGACGAACGTTGGGTAACCGAGAAATGGAGACAGTTGTTCGGCTTTGCGGATTCCGAGCCAGTAACGTTTGACCGATTCCTCGAGGTCGTGCACCCCGGCGATTCCGAACGCGTGAAGCAAGTTGTGCAGCACATGTTGGAGCACGGTGGCGAGCATGAAATCGAATATCGCATCACCCGGCCGGACGGAAGCATACGCTGGATCGCTAGTCATGGCAGCGTCGAGTTAGACGAACGTGGCAAACCGGTCTTAGCGCGCGGCGTGTCGCGCGACGTCACCAAGCGCAAGATAGCGCGAGGAAGAGCTGTGTGAGAGCGAAGAGCGTTTTCGCACGGTAGCCAACGCCGCGCCCGTGATGATCTGGATGTCAGGCCCAGACAAACTTTTGCACCTTCTTCAACAAAGGATGGCTTGACTTTACCGGCCGAACTCTGGAGCAGGAGCAATACGTAACTGAACGAAGTACAA
>ERZ1370068.8314-contig-7179_pt1 | contig 26232 bp, 30 predicted proteins | sample MGYA00561227_ERZ1370068 | MGnify/ENA primary metagenome ERZ1370068 (study PRJEB38410, sample SAMEA6850437) | metagenome | study: Metagenomic assessment of the ecological functions of the soil: analysis of the soil microbiota associated with the...
AGTGTGCTTCGTTCAGTTACGTATTGCTATCAAAAGACTTTTGAGTTTGAACCCGGTCTGAAAGGAATTATTCTTTCCGGCTCTCCGTTTTCCGTAAATGATGACCAGGCCCCAGATGTCAACGTCCAGGCATTTATAAAGAAGGTACCCGTATTGGGAGTTGTGTTATGGTGCGCAGTTAACGGCAAAACGTTTTGGCGGAAGAGTAGAAAAAGAGCAGTAAAGCGAGAATATGGAAGGGCATTACTTCACAAACAAAAGAATGACGTATTACTAAAGGATGTGATGGAAAAAGCCAGGTCTGGATGAGCCATGCTGATACGATCTTAGAATTACCGAAAGGATTTGAGTTGTTGGCAACAACTGAGAGCATTCCCATTGCCGCATTCAAAAAAATGGAGCTATTGACACCCGATTCACCACTCACGACTCACGACTGACGACTCACGACTTTCCTCTTTACGGCCTGCAATTTCATCCAGAAGTGTATCATTCTATTGAAGGCAAAAAGATCCTTCATAATTTTTTGGTGAATGTTTGCGGGTGTAAACAGGATTGGACACCTGCTCATTTTATTTCTGATACTGTTGCACAGTTGAAAGCAAAGATCGGTGATCGTAAAGTTGTGATGGCATTGAGCGGCGGAGTGAGATTCCACTGTTGCAGCTTAACACTGATCCAGTCACGTGCCATCGGTGACCATCTTTATGGAATTTTTGTCGATAATGGCGTACTGCGCAAAGATGAATTTGAAACGGTATTGGCCACTTAGCAAAATTGGATTGAGTGTAAAGGGCATTGATGCAGAGGAAAAGATTTTACAATGGGCTTGCGGGTAAGGCTAGATCCCGAAGACAAAAAAGAAAGACTATCGGCAGATTGTTCATCGAGATCTTCAGGAAGAAGCTAAAAAGTCAGAAGGCGTTGAGTTGCTCGGGCAGGGGACTATTTATCCTGACGTAATTGAAAGTGTGTCCGGTGCATGGCCCATCAGCGACAATAAAATCGCATCCACAATGTTGCGAGGCTTGCCGGAACAAAATGCATCTTGGACCTGGTAGAACCGTTGCGTTTTTTATTCAAAGATGAAGTAAGGAAAGTAGGGATAAATTGGGGATACCTGAAGGAGATGGTCGGACGCCATCCCTTCCCGGACCTAGGGCTGGCTATAAGGATTTTGGGAGAGAGTCACAGAAGAAAAGGTGAGGGTTGCTGCAGGAAGCCGATCATATTTACGTAAAAGCTTTAAAAAGAGCACCATTTACTTATGCAACGGTATGGCAGGCTGGAGCCATCCTGTTACCGGTTAAAAGCGTGGGCGTGATGGGTGATGAAAGAACATATGAATTTACGGTTGCATTGCGTGCCGTAACCAGTGTGGATGGAATGACGGCCGACTGGGCACATTTACCGTATGATTTTTAGCACATGTTTCCAAGTGAGATCATAATAATGTAAAGGAATTAACCGGGTTGTTTATGATATAAGCAGCAAACCCGCCGGCAACGATAGAGTGGGAATGAAGAGACCACGATTAAGGATTAATAAGATTGACATAAAGAAGCGATTTTTTACTTTATTTGCAATTTGTCTTTTGGCCTTATTGCTACGTTTTTCAGAAGATCTTTTAGCACAAACAATCTAAAACACAAGGTCGCCATTTTCAGCCCCCTGTATCTTGATTCTGCCTTTGATGATCTCAATAACTATCGTTATGAAAAGCAGTTTCCAAAATTCATCAATCCCAGGTCTTGAATTTTACGAAGGTGTACAATTGGCGCTTAGACTCTTTAGCAGAGGAAGGAACGCAATTGGAAGTGTTTATTTATGACACCCGGTCAGGGAAAGAATCATTGGAACAACAGTTAAAGTAAATTAGATACAGTATAGAATTGATCCTTGCTTATTGCCAACCAGGAAAGCTGGAATATTGCCAATGCAGCAGAAGACAAAAAAATTCCTTATCATCAACGTCAATCTTCCGAATGATGCAGGCGCTTACCGATAATCCTTATTTCGTAATGCTAGACTCTACATTGCAAACGCATATTGAGGCATTTATATAAGTACCTGCAAAAAAATTATGCCCTGTAACCCATCATTATGTTTCGTAAAAGGTCAAATGGAAGATATCATCAAGGTCCTTTTTTGATGGTGCGCGGAAAAATACGCTTATCTATTCCACTTGAAAGTAAGAAGTACGTTGAACTGATAGAACAGTTTCACTGTGAATCAGCTGGCAGCGAGAAGCTTGATAGCAATCGTGCATACGGTTTGCTGTTGCGTGGCAGTCTGGATGAGAACTTTGGAAGACGATTGAGCTCTGCAACTGGCTTCTGATCGACAAATCTTATCCCATCCATTGGTTGGGATGCCTACCGTTTTGATAATTTGACAAAGATTTTACGACACTCAATACAAAGGACTCGAAATTGTATATAGCACACCATTCTATAATTCAAGAATGGATAAAGTGAGCCAGGCCATCACTGATTACTTTAATACAAATGATGTATGCACGTCCCAGCGATATGGTGATGCGTGGCTATGAAGCTACATGGCGTTTTTCCAAACTATTGCTTGAGTATGGAAAGGGTACTAGCGTCCAACCTGACCCGTAAAGAATTCAATATATTTCGTGAGCTCGATATTCAGCCTGTCATCAACAAGCAAAACAACCGCGCTTGATTATTTCGAGAACAAAAAAATTATTCTTCGTGAAATGGCAGGATGGAATTATTAAAGGGGTGAATTAGAAGCCTCTCCTTCTGGTTCTCTCGACCGCGTGCCGGCATTGCTTCAGCGGTGGCGCAAGCGAGAGTAGGCCAGGCGATCGGTATTTTTCCGCTGTTGCGTCGTTCCGAAGAACCCCTTTGGGGCAACTTATCGTTAGTTCCTCTTGGTTCTGCAATTTCATTCAACTGCCGATATAAAGAATAATAGTCGCTGGTGCGTCATCGGTATGGCGCCTTTGCTAACCGGAGAAGCAAGATGAGGTCTCAGGCACGCAAGACTTTGCATCAGCAATAAAACTAAATTTACTATGCTCGTAGCCAAGCTCATAGCTCGCAGCCATGTTAAGCATGCCTTTAATCGAATTCACAGACAGGGGTCTTTACTGCAGAGCCGGGAGGTTTTATATCGTCGATCCCTGGAAAGCGGTTGATAAAGCAGTTATAACTCACGCACATAGTGACCATGCCCGGTGGGGCTCAAAATATTATTTGTGTCATACGCAATGCAAACCCCTTCTTCAAATGAGATTGGGAACAAACAATTATCGAAACTGTAGAATGGGAAGAAAAATTTCTATGAGATGGCGTACAGGTTTCATTATCCGGCCGGTCACATGATCGGTTCTCCTCACAAATAAGGATTGAATATAAAGGAGAAGTTTGGGTTGTTAGTGAGCGATTATAAGATCGAAGACGACGGATTAAGCGGAAGAATTTGAACCGGTCAAATGCAACACATTCATTACTGAATCAACATTTGGTTTGCCCATTTACAGCTGGAAACCGCAACAGGAGATCTTTCAGAACAGTCAGGACTGGGTTGCCAGGAACAGGGAGTTGGGAAAAACGTCCGTATTTATAGCGCTATAGTTTGGAAAGGCACAGCGATTATTGCAATGTTTGCCCGAACTGGACTTACCTATATATGTCCACGGCGCTATTTGGAATGCTCATGAAACTTAACAAGCAGTGGAATTCAACTTCCGGATGTGAAACGAATAGATTATGATACACCAAAGGATCGATACATTAACAACATCATCATTGCTCCACCCGGTGCAGAGGGCTCTTCGTGGATGAAGCGTTTTCTTTTCCCTATGCGGTGGGTATCTGCAGCGGCTGGATGCAGGTAAGAGGAACGGTAAGAAGGAGAAATGCCGATGCCGGGTTTGCTCTTAGTGATCATGCTGACTGGAAAGGATTGCTGCAGGCTGTAAAAGAGAGACAGAAGCGGAAGATTTTGTGACTCACCATGGTTACCAGGCTGTCTTCAGCCGGTATTTAAATGAGATAGGAATTGAGGCAGCGGAAGTAAAAACTGAATATGGAAATGAGGAAGAAGAAAATAGTGTCGCAATTACGGAACAGGGCAATACCTGATCATTGATTATCTATTATTACTTATTGGCTCTCACATCAAAATAATCAATAATCAATAATCTAATAATTGAAGCATGAAGCAGTTCGCTGATTTAGTGATAAAGCTTGGTACATCAACAAAGACCAACGAAAAGCTGGGTGCTTTGTCGGAATATTTTTCTATTGCTAATGATAAAGACAAAGTTTGGGTGATCGCTGATCTTTATAGTGGAAGAAGACCCAAGCGTGCGGTCAACTCTCTCACTCAACTATGGACCTGGTTGCAATGAACTGGCAAAGTTACCAGCCTGATTGGTTATTTGAAGAAATGTTATCATGCAGTGGGTGATCTTGGTGAGACGATCGCCTTGCTTTTACCGACAGGCGACAAATGCCGAACGCTTCTTATCCTTTGCATTATTACTTAGAAAGCGTTGATCAGCATTGAAAAACAAGATGAGATCAGTTCGCAAAGAATTTATCTTACGATCATGGCAATCGATGACGCAGGCGGAACGTTTTGTTTTTAATAAATTAATTACTGGGTAATTTTCGCATTGGTGTATCACAAAACACCATGGTCAATGCATTGGCGAAAACCAGCAAACTCGAATCTTCCGTAATTCGCCCATCGCATCAGTGGCAACTGGGATCCAGTGACAACCAACCTTCCCAGATCTGCTCAGCGAACATGCGGTAACCACTGACTACTCAAAACCATACCCATTTTATTTAGCTTACGCGATCGAGAGACAAAGTGGACACACTGGGTGAGACCAAATGATTGGCAGGCAGAGTGGAAATGGGATGGTATCCGCGGCCAGATCATCAAAACGCAATCATGAATTATTTGTGTGGAGCAGGGGAGAAGAATTGATGACAGAAAAATTTCCTGAGTACCATGCGTTAAAGAATCATTTGCCAAAATGGAGTTGTTCTTGACGGAGAGATCATTCCATACAAGAGTCCATCAGACTCCTCCTACGGGAGGAGGTATGGAGGGGCTCCACTTCCCATTGCACTATTACAAACGAGGATCAGGGAGGAAGAATGTGACAAAAAGCAATTAACCTGAAGCGCCGATCACCTTCTTTGCCTATGACCTGTTAGAGTACGAAGGGAATGATATCAGGGAAACACTGTTTGGTTGAAAAGAAGAATTCTACTTGAAAAAATTGTACAAGGAGAGTCAATCATCCCGCATTGTTGCTATCACCTGTCATTTCATTTACTACGTGGGCAGAATTAACTACACTTGCGCCAGCAGTCAAGAAACCTGGGCAGCGAGGGAATAATGCTGAAAAGAAAGATTCCATTTACCAGGTGGGAAGAAAAAGAGGTGATTGGTGGAAATGGAAAATCGACCCACTGGTTATCGATGCTGTAATGATCTATGCACAAAAGGGTCATGGCCGGAGGAGTAGCTTATATACGGATTACACGTTTGCCGTAAAGGATGGGGACAAACTCGTGGGCTTCACAAAGCCTATTCGGGATTGACCGATAAGGAATTTGCACAGGTCGATAATTTTGTAAAACGAAATTCGTTGAGAAAAATTTGGACCCGTGAAGAACCACGTGAAACCTGAACTCTGTCTTTAGAAATTGCGTTTGAGGGTATCGCTGCATCCAATCGTCATAAATCCGGTGTAGCTTTGCGTTTCCGAGGATCCAACCGCTGGAGAAAAGATAAAACCGCCAACGAGATCAACACACTGGACGATCTGAAAAAAATGCTGGAATTTTATGGTAAGTGAGGTTCTATTTGAGATGTTGAAGTTTGATATTTGGTTCTTGAATGTTAAATTCTTTCATCCTATTATGAAGAAATTATTTGTGGCTGCGGTGATAGTGCTTGGTTGTATTTCTTTTGTTACGATTACTTCCCTCCACGATGATCCACTGTCGTTATCCCTCCCAGCGTAAACAAAGGCTCGGTAATGCTGAGTTCAGGATATCGTTATATAGTTACCGGTGACTATGTAAATAGCGGTATTCCTTTGGTTTATATAATCTTGGATTTAAGAAGGAAAAAGACAAACATTCTTGACAGGACAAAAATGAAAACGCGGAGGTGCGCTATGATTTCCAGCGTTGTAAAGGCAGTTAATGGGGAAAGTGTTGTGGTGCCCAATTGTTTTCAATGTCATGCCGAATTTTCGATGGTAAAATTAGTTGTGGGTCTTGGAAATTCAAACCGGAGATTTACAAAGACAAAAAAATTTGAAGACCTATGAAAAGGTGCTGATGGCATAGCTTTGAAGCTAAGTCCTCACCAGCATCGAAGCGGCAAAAGAAGCCTTGTATGGCGGCCAGGCAAGATCGATTGGGGATGATTTTTACACAGAGGTCGCTGGTGTTAATCCTGCAGACCGGCTCACTGCGCTGCTGGTGGTACACCGCGATCCGGCAACATTTGGCATGGAATGACCGAGCCTTCTCTCGCAGCGACTTGCCCGAACAGGTTATTCCTTCTGATGTGCCGGCGTGGTGGTTATTGAAAAAAAAGAATGCAATGTTTTATAACGGATTTGGCCGTGGAGATTTTGGAAAATTTTGATGGGCTCAAGCTTACTTACTATCAATGATACAATGCATGCCAAAAGGTGGATGAACATGTGCCGATGTGCTACACTTGTATTTTCCGTTCAACCCCCGAATACCGAAAGAAGATTGATGAGCCGCTTGCGAAAAGGAAGGATCATTTTTGAAAACACATGCAGTGAATGTTCACGGCACTTATGGAAGTAAAGAGGAATATCCTAATCTTTTAATTCCTGAATCGATCGTCGGCACTGATTCTTTATTGAACCAAAGTAATTATCAATATTCTGATATGATCGACTGGTACAATAGAAGCTGGTTCAGCAAAAGGCGATCACCCGGCTAAACTTGTTCCCTTTAATGGATATGTCGCTCCGCCTTTGGATGGTGTCTGGATCACTGCACCCTATTTTCACAATGGCTCTGTGCCCACTATCGAGGCGGTACTTGACAGCTAAGTTGCGTCCCACTTACTGGACAAGGACTTTGCTCAGGGAACTTCTTCCGGAGATTCTACAAAAGTATGATTACGAGAAATTAGGCTGGCAATTTCAAGCACTTCCGGGTGCGGATAATAAATACATTTATAATACAACCTTTACCCGGTTATGGAAATTGTGGACACATTTTCGGAGATCAATTGAGCGAAGCAGAACGAAAGAGCAGTGATCGAATATCTGAAGACGCTGTGACTAAAATAAAGTCCCGCGATCAGACCGCAGGCATTAAGATCAAGGGGAAATAACTTAATAGCGACTGTAGTAATTTCTTATCCGGTAGACAAATTCACCGTAGATACTTTCCCTGGATACACTTCATGACATCTTCTTCACGGGGAGGAGTATCCTGTGTCTTTGTTTAGTGACTGTTTATCTTCATCGCCTAAAGCCCTTTCATCACCCGTATAAGAGCTAAACGCAGTTGACCAGCTACTATTACCAACAACATTGTCACTCCATAGCCATTTGCCATTCTTGTCACGAATGTTGATGCTTAAATTTCCTTGTGAAGACATGCGTTCTGCTGTGTCGTGGTGATGTTTGCCTTTACTTTCGCATACTGTTTGTATCACTGAATCAGGTTTGTATACGGTTTCTTTAACCACTACATCTCTTGAAAGCTCTTTTGTAGAATAATTATCCTTAATGCTTCCTATATTAATTTGTGTAAAATGCATTTCAACGATCTCATCGGGAACAATATTTAATCTTTGAGTTCTCATGTAGAACAAAAATTTCACAAATTCGTTGCCCGTATTGTATTGCAGGACCCTCACTATATCATTATCGAAGTTCTGAAGTTGATAATTATAGGAGGCATATTGAAATCCGTAGTTATTAACAGGAACAATGGCTACAACGGTAAGTGCAGCGTCATACGCCTCATTTATCATCCGTTGGATGTTTGACATCGCCGGGTTTAAAACTTATGGCTGCGCTTGAATTCGTGATAAGCATTTTTAGAACTTTGTCTGTCATTATTATTCATCAACTGCATGCCCCCGGTTGATAGTGAACGTCACTTGCTTTTGCAGCATTTCGCATTCTGCTGCCAGATGAATAATCCTTCGGCCGAACCAGTTCGTATACGGAAGGTGCCTTGAAGATGGTATATGTGCAAATTCTGCAGGTCTGAGTATTCATTATACATCCATTCCCATTTCATTTCATTATCCATCGAGGAATAATTGCGGGATGCGATTTTCATGATCGGTAACTGCATATCGATAGGCATCCTGCACAACAGACTTTAATTTTGGGTCGTTGGGGTCTTTTTGCAGTTTTTTTACGGCTACTTGCACTGCTTCGTCATAATTCCCTTTTTGATGATAGCTTGCTCGCGGATTTACAACCTGCCAACCGGGTACCAACTGCAATAAAAGAGAAGAAAGTAAATTTTTTTCATAAACATCATTTTTTGTCTGACGTCCAAATCCTTGTCTTGTAACTATACCCGCCCTGAATTAAATCATCCTTAACAGATTCGTTAACGAAGGTTAATGCTTATTATTATGAGGATAAGTATTAATACTTGAGAATATCACGAATAAAATTGTGGTATTCATCAAATTTTGGGAAGATTATTGTGTCCGCCACCATGGATGCGGATGAGAGTTATTTTACCCGGGATTTAGTTTTTGCAGAGCTTCGCTGTGATCTGATGGGGATCAGCCTATCCTATTGTACCATGAATAATATAGGTGTGACAATTAACATGACGGATCCATTTATCTGTGCGTAAATGATAACGTAAAACATAACGGACAGGAAGAATGGGAAGGAAGCGTTCCTACAACTTTTTGAAAATTGTAATAAGGAGAATCCAAGAATCAGGTAACGGGGTTTATTTTCCGAGGCGACTTTTGTAGCAAATCCACTTCCAAGACTCCGGCCATAGAGCTATCATATGATGTTCATGATACTGTCTTTGCCAGGGCGTTGTATACAAACTGCATGTCATCAAGCATCTCTCTTTTCACTTCGTCTTGCCGGTGCTTTTGCCAAAGCCGCGTAATCTACAAGGACTACATCATAGTTATAACGATAAAAATCTTTAGGCATACCTGGCCCAGCCTTTTATACTTCTATGTATTGCCATGAAAGTAAAGAATAAGACCAAGAGGTTGTTCACGATAAAAATGAAGACCGTTGATGCGAACACCGGGTTCTACGTCAAAAAATAATTCCCTGAAAGGAATATCATATTTGAACTGGAAGTCCTGTTTTAATTTTTCCGGTTTGAAAATAAATTTCTCCTGCAGGAAATAAACAAGAATAGAAAGTACAACAATGCCAATGATGATATACCAAATGAAATGAGGCAAATAGATGATAGTGATAACTGATAGGTGACAGTAGAAAATACAGAACTGTTAGCTAATTATTAATCAATGTTAAGCTCTATCATCTATCGGGACTGTCATCTCTAGTCTTCTACTCTTTTCAATTTCAAATTGGCCACAGGAAGCGACAATAAGAGGAATTTCTCAACGGTTACGGTACTCACATCAAGCCCAAAACCCCGCTCTTCGGAAAGGCTTATTTCCTTCAGCGCAAAAGTACAACCTCATTATATACTTGTTCTATAAGAAAGACAATTCATTATCCTGGCTCAAATATTTTTCCATCACGATAAATTGGAAGTCGCCAACTGTATTACTTCTTTCCAGGCTTTCATAACGGCTTGTAATATTCACTCTCTTTGTTGGCCACCAGGTCTTCAACCACTTTCCGGAACATTAAATTGATCCGTGGTTCTACCCTGAAACCAAGTCTGAACTCAACTCTAATATATATCGTTCGGGAATAATGTGATCCACCTTGTACTCGGAGGTATACGGATCATCAAGTGTATCTACATGCACCAGCCAATAAATGTCGGCCTCGTTTGGGTTTTTATTGAGAATGGAATAGATGATCTTGTGTTCTATTTCTTTTGGATTATCAGCACTTGTCAGGTAAACAAGATGAGTGGCATATTTTGGCAACTGATCTATCATTGCTTAGCTCCTGTATTTTGGAATATAATTTTCAAGCCGCACAAATTCAACATAACGATTTTTGATCTTCCGGCTCTCGATACCATATGTACATAACAAAAAACATATACCGCTCCGATCAGAAGCGTTATATAACCGCCATGTGGTAAACTTATTGCAGATAGTGCGAACAAAAACCTAATCTCAATAACCAGGTAACTGAAAAGAAATATCCAGATTAATACCGGTTCACTCTTCTTGCAATTAAAAATTGGCAAAAAGAATGGTGGTCATCAACATGGTTACAATGATGGCCAAGCCATATGCCGCTTCCATTCTGGAAGAGTTTTGAAAATAAAGTACCACTACCTGTACATCCCGCAAAAATCAAGAAATTGACAGCTGGGATATAATAATTGTCCTCTTTCCTCTGAAGGATATCTTATCTTAAGTTTCGGCCATAAATTTAAACGCATTGCCTCGCTGATAAGAGTGTAAACGAACCTGATACCATGTGCCTGGCTGGCAATAATGGCTGCGCTGGTAGCAATGATTACCCCAACAATGATGAACCAGTGCAGGCATAAGGTCATAAAAGGCATTTATAGTTGGCAATCAGAAGTACCTTTATTCCATTATGATGAGACAGTAAATAGGCTCCCCTGGCCGAGGTAATTTAAAAGCAGGCAGGTTTTTACAAAAATCCACGAGATACGAATATTGCTTCTTCCGCAGTGTCCCAAATCGCTGTACAGTGCTTCTGCCCCGGTAGTACAAAGAAAAATCGGCACCTAGTATCCATAAGCGCATTCGGATTATTCTTTAATAAATGAAATAGCATAGATGAGGGACTAACAGCTCTCATGCACGGAAAAATCATCAGAAAGATGTGCAGAAGCCCCAATATGGCCAGCATAGTAAACCACACCAACATTATTGGCCCAAATAGTTTGCCTATTGACGCTGTACCAAACTGTTGCAGAAAAAGAAAACGAGCAATAATGCCAAGAACAATGTAAATAATATAGTCGTTTATATGCCTTGAAGTATTGAATTTTTCCAAACCTTCCACGGCAGCGGTAATAGAAATAGGAGGAGTTATCATTCCATCTGCCAACAAAGCTGCACCGCCAATCATAGCAGGCAGTACCAGCCATCGTTTTTGCCTTCTCACTAATGCATATAAAGCAAAAATTCCTCCCTCACCCCTGTTATCTGCCCTGTAGAACTAAGTATCACATATTTAATCGTGGTCTGTAAGGTAATTGTCCATATGATACAAGACAGACTGCCAATTATCAGAAACTCATCACTAATAGTCTGGCCATTTATGATAGCATTAAAAACGTACAGAGGGGAAGTGCCGATATCTCCGTAAATAATTCCGAGCGCTATAATTAATCCAGCGAAAGTGACCCTATTGGTCGGTATTCTCACTTTGGAAATTGAGTTTATGTCCAGGGTTCGATTTTACAGGGACATCCTGCAAATGTATAGCGAAAAATAAATTACAAGTAATAACTTCGGAAAATCGTAGGATAATATTTAATACTTTCTAAAAATGAGTGGCAACCTTCAGCGATTATTTGTTGTCTTACAGCAATTAACAAGGCTGTGGCATTATAACCAAAATAAAAGCCGCAATTTTGGCTGCAATATTTAATTTTAATAGGCAAAAAATCAAAGTCTTATGTTTAGCAAGCGATTGCTTTTGTATCCCTTTGCGTTTTCGTTATTGCGAATATTCTCAGTGCCCAGAGAATTGTTTATTCCGAACCCGAAAAAAGACGACTCCCGCAGAATGGTTTTTGAGGTAATTGGAAAGATCGACGGAAATTTCCTTATTTATAAAAACCTGAAAAGCAAGAGTTGGATCACCGTTTATGATAATGACATGAAGGAGGTGTCAAAGGTTGCGCTGGATTTTGTTCCCGATGACCGTCTTATCAGCGTTGATTTCTTTTCATACAACGACTTCTTCTATGCAATTTATCAATATCAACGAAAGAATGTGGTATACTGTAAGGCCGTTAAGGCTGACGGTAAGGGCAAAAATATCCGAAATCCTTGAACTGGACACCACGCATATCGGTTTTTCCGCCAATGATAAGATCTATAGCGTGATCACCAGCGAGGATAAAAGCAAGTTCATGGTGTTTAAGATCAATAGCAAAAACAAAGGAAATTATGTGATTACGACAAATCTTTTTAATGATAGTCTGCAACTCATAAAGAGAAGTGTGATCAATATGCCAATGGATGATCGGAATGATTACCTTGATGAATATTATGTAGATAACGACGGGGATTTTGTATTTGCAAAATTTTACCGGCAGAATAGTGATGTGATCAGCCGGGTGGCACTGGCAATAAAATATGCACAGGCGGATTCATTTTTTATGAACGAGCCGAACATTGAAAAAAGATATCTTGACGAAGTGCATGTTAAAGTAGACAACATCCATAAGCGCTATTTCCTTACTTCATTTTATTATAAAAGAGCGCCGCGGAAATATTGATGGATTTTATTATTATGTATGGGATAAATTGAGCGGCAAGCCCGAGATGGAAAACGCGGTAACCTTTGGCGACGAGTTGCGCAGGGATGCTAAAGGGGATGCTAATTTAAAAATGGCTTTTAATGATTATTTCATCCGAAATATCATTGTGAAAAAAGATGGCGGTTTTATAATTGGGAGTGAAGCATTCTATACTACCTCGCGATACAATACCTGGAACCGATGGGATTATCTTTATGGTTCACCTTATTACAGCCCGTATGATTATTATTCCTACTCCCCTTATTACAATAGTTCGTGGTACCGATCAAGATATTATAACTCCCAAAATGTGCGTTATCACGCCGATAATATTGTGATCCTTTCATTTGATAAAAACGGAAGCTTGCAATGGAATAACGTAATTTCAAAGAGCAATTTGATGATGATACGGATGATCTCATTTCTTATCAACTGATGAACACGGGAGGTCAGCTTCATTTGCTTTTTAACATGGAGGAAAGAAGAGTTAATTTGTTGAATGATTACACTGTAGCACCTGGTGGACAAATCAGCCGCAATCCGACTTTAAAGAATCTTGACAAAGGGTTTGAGTTTATGGCCAAATATGGGAAGCAGGTGAGTGCTCATCAAATGATCATTCCTTGCATATACAGAAATACTGTGTGTTTTGCTAAAATTGAGTTTAACTAACAAAACCGACATAAATCCATATCCGTGATCGGAATTTTCAGACAAAAAACCCGGCCAACATTTTAGTGCTGCTGTTTTTTGGCATGCTTATAAAGCTGCCCATGTTCATACATCCGCACCCTGCCACTATTCAGCCTAAGGATGGAGTTTTATTTCATAGTATATTAAAACTCCTGGACACCAGCCGGCAAGACAAATTCTATCGTCTATCCCGGCGTTGGCTTTTCTACTACTTTTTACGCAAGCAATTTCGTTAACAAGGCTCATAAACAATTTCAGGATGATGAGCAGGCCTAATTACCTGCCGGGCATGGCTTATCTCCTCATTACTTCTTTTTCCCGGAGATGGAATTATTTTTCGGCGCCCTTGCTGATCAATACTTTGCTGATATTTGTTTTGGGGTGGCTTTTAAAATGTACAATCATCCCAAGGCAAAGGGAATTGTATTTAACACGGGCCTTGCGATCGGTATTTCCAGTTTTATTTTTTCCCGTCGATTACTTTTATCATATGGGTTTTGTTTGCCCTGATGATAATGAGGCCTTTTCGTATTAATGAATGGTTGCTTTGCCTGCTGGGTCTTACCTCTCCCTATTATTTTTATGGTATCTACCTTTTTCCTGACTAGGTTCGTGGGCGCCAGAAAAAATATTGCCTTACCTCACCATTCATATGCCATCGTTGACAGCAGTCAATTTGGCTGGCAGCCAGTGCTCTTTTACTGATGGTTCCTTTTCTGACCGGTGGATATTTTATCCAGGACAACTTGCGTCGCATGCTCATTCAAATTCGCAAGGGATGGAGTCTGATCCTTGTCTATTTACTGGTCGCGATATTCGTTCCCTTCGTGAATACGAGTAATACTTTTGAAAATTGGGTAATGGCGGCTGCCCCCTTCGCAGCCTTTCATGCCTGTACCTATTTTTATCCTCAGAGAAAATTATTTCCCTGGTGCTTTTTTGGATTTCCGTTGCCTTTGTTTTATTTTATCAATATTACGGACCACGTTGGAATTAATTAATCGCCAACCCAACTTTTACTCTCCATTGATCATCTTTATCTTTGTATATCCTAAAATGATTTTATGAAATTTGGTGTTGTTGTTTTTCCGGGTTCTAACTGCGACAGGGACATACATGACGCACTAACGTATGAGCTTAACCAGGATGTGATCATGCTTTGGCATAAAGACAAAGATCTCAGCATGTTTTCCACGGAAGATTGTATCATATTACCCGGTGGATTTTCTTATGGCGATTACCTGCGTTGCGGAGCTATTGCAAGGTTCAGCCCGATGATGCAAAGTGTTATCGAATTCGCAAATAAGGGAGGAAAGGTATTGGGAATTTGCAACGGCTTCCAGATATTATGTGAATCACGTTTGCTACCCGGTGCATTCTTTTGCGAAATGCAAATCAACAATTTATTGGAATGAATGTTTTTATAAAAGACAACGGGGAAAATATTTATAAAATACCTATTGCTCATGGCGAAGGGCGATACTATGCAGATGAAAAAACACTTGACGAACTGGAAGCAAATGGCCAGGTAACTTTCAGGTATTGCGACGAAAATGGGACTAGTAACACCGGGAGCAAATCCAAATGGATCTTTAAGGAATATTGCCGGCATCTGTAATTCTACACCGGAATGTGTTTGCAATGATGCCTCATCCTGAAAGGGCTTGTTCATATTCCTGGAAAATATTGACGGCAGGCAAATACTGAAAAAGCGTTTTCATGGCAGAACAACTTGTAAATCAGGGATGATCTAAAGCCTTGCAACTTTAACAGAAATATTGAATTTAAAAGGAGAATTTTGTTTTGAAATAGTTATATCATGAAAAAGTGGTTATTCATTATTGTCCTAGTCTTTGGATCTCTGTCTTTTACATGCGCAAAGTCCTGTGAGCTGGAGCTTTAACAGCAAAAAGATCTCTGAAAAGACCTATGAGGTGCATCTCACAGCCAACATTCAATCTGGCTGGCATTTGTATTCACAGGAATCAGCCCTGATGCAATAGCTATTCCTACCAGTGTTACCATAAATAATAACCCTTTGCTTAAGCTTGACGGTAAAGTGAAGGAAGTTGGCAGTATGGAAAAATTTAATAGACAAAAACCTGGGTATTTCAGCTCATCAGTATTCAAACAAAGTAGATTTTGTCCAGGTAGTAAAAGTAAAGTCAAACGCCAAAGACGAATGTTTCAGGAAGCGTAGAGTTTCAGACCTGTGATGATAGAAAATGTTTACCTCCCAAAACTGTTAACTTCAATATTGCTTTAAAATAAAATGAATAAATAACGAAATTTGTCAGCGAGCTTTTAGTAAAGGCTCGCTTTGTTTTAAAGAACTGAATGATGAATCATCCTTATTCGCATAACTGCTCTTGGGTCTATTTTTCTTTTTTTGCTGGTTCTTCTATATTCACAGGATTCCGCAATTTATAAATGGAATGCTTCTGCAAAGAAGAAGGCTGAAAAGTTTTATGAAATTACTTTTACTACCGGCGGAGTAAACGGCTGGCAGCTATATGCGCCTGGACAATCATTTGATGAATTTAAGAGCGCTGAAATTATTTTGTCGGATTCAATCGATCGGGCAAACAGCGATAGAAGATACCGGTTTATCAAAAATTATTAAAAGCCAGGTTTTTGACAATGCTAGATGTTAGGATCTATGAAGGTGCAACGGTTTGGAAACAGACAATTCATTTCGACAGTATTGTTCCGGCCAAATTACAGGGTAAGTTGAATTATAGCTTATGGCCGCAATGATGAATTTTATACCGGGACCTTTCCATTCACTGTATCACTGGAAGGCGGCGTGGCTTCTACAACGAGAATAAAAATTGAAAGCATCGACATTGATCATCCCATTGATAATTGCGGCGATGATGTAACCCGGAATAAAAGCATGCTGGGGATCTTTGTCCTGGGATTATTGGGAGGTTTCATTGCTTTTGCTTACACCCTGCGTGTTTCCCATGATACCGCTGACGGTTTCTTTTTTACCAAACAACAGAGTAAGCATAAAGGGAGTATTAAATGCATCGATATATGGTCGTTTCCATTTTTTTGATCTACGTCTTGCTTAGTTTGCCGTTTCACATTTTTCATGCATCGCCGCAGGTGCTCAAACAATTTTTCAACTAATGTCTGGTTGAATCTTTTCTTTTTGTCATCTTTATTGTATTTGCCATTTCATTTTTGGATATTTTGAGATCACTTTACCCAGCGGTTTAGCCAATAAAGCCAGCGCACGCTCAGGTCTTGATGTTGTCGGAATATTTTTTATGGCATTTACACTTGCTATTGTTTCCTTTTCATGTACTGGTCCCATCCTGGGTTCATTACTGGCAGGCACGGCAGCACAAGGTTCATGGCCGCTAACGGCAGGGCTTGCAGGTTTTGGTTTCGCACTGGCACTGCCTTTTACTGTATTTGCAATATTTCCAAACTGGCTGCAGTCGCTTCCAAAATCAGGAGGATGGCTGAATTCGGTAAAAGTAGTATTGGGGTTTTGGAGATCGCAATGGCCATGTAAATTTCTTTCCAATGCTGACCTTGTAAACGCAATGGGGATTATTAAAAGAGAAGTTTTTATGGCAATATGGATCGCTATCGGTGATTGCTATTCTGCTATACCTGTTTGGAAAAATTCGTTTTCCCTCATGATTCACCGGTAAAAAAATTTTCGGGATCAAGAATTGGATTCATTGCTTTATTCCTTGCAGTGACCATTTATTTATTGCCCGGTATTACCAATTCAAAATGGGCCAACCTGACCTTGATCAGCGGTTTTCCTCCGCCGTTATGTTAGTAGCGCCTATTCCGATCCCGTTAACTGCAGAAAAGGGCTTTGAGCCATTGCGTGACTATGAACGGGCACTTACTAAAGCAGCAAAGAGGAAAATAAACCTGTATTGATAGATTTCACCGGGGTGGAAGCTTGTGTGAATTGTCGCAGGATGGAAGAAGCTGTATGGACAAATCCCATCGTTGACAGCCTGATGCGAAAAGAATTTGTAGTTGTTTCTTTATATGTTGATGAGAAGCGAAAATTGCCTATTCAACAACGCATGGTATATAAAGCAAAAGACGGAACTGAGAAATCGATCATCACAGTCGGTGACAAATGGGCGAATTTTCAAATTGAAAATTTCAATGCCGCCTCGCAACCTCAATATGCCATTATCAGCACCAATGAAACCGCCCTTACGAAAACAAAAGGATACACCCCCAATGCTGATAAGTTTTCCGACTGGCTTGAATGTGGATTGAGGGCTTTCAAAAAGAAATAGCGAGCCAAGAACTTTCTTTCAATTCGGATGTTATAGCAAATAAACTGATTCATGAATAATCTCATTGATAAAGTTGCATATCATCACAGGCGGGAGCAAAGGTATTAGGATATGGCATAGCAAAAACTTTGCTTGATGCAGGAATGAAGGTGGCGATCACCAGCCGAAAGTCAGATGCAGCAAAAGAGGCTGCTGAATCATTGAGTAAAGACACGCTCAAGGGTCCTTCGCCCTGGAATCTGACGTTAGTTCATTAGCTTCTGAGACGGAGTCTGTGAAAACAGTCATCGATCATTTTGGACAATTGGATGTAGTCGTGGCTAATGCCGGGGTAGGGCATCTGCTTCCCATTGATCAATTAACAGAAAAACTCTGGAGAGAAACGATCGACACAAATCTTACCGGTGTTTTCAATACCGTAAAAGCAAGCATCGATGCATTGAAAAAGACAAAGGGATATATTATTACCATTGCCAGTCTTGCAGGCGCCAATTTTTTTGAAAATGGCGCGGCTTACAATGCAAGTAAGTTTGGATTGGTTGGTTTTACGCAAGCCGTTATGCTTGATCTTAGAAAATATGGCATCAAGGTCACTACCATTATGCCAGGCTCAGTGGCTACTCATTTTAATAATCATGTTCCCAACGCTGCAGATGCCTGGAAAATACAACCAGAAGATATCGGGCAGGTAGTGCTTGATCTTTTAAATATGAACCCAAGAACGTTGCCGAGTAAAATAGAAATAAGACCATCAATGCCGGCCAAATAGATCTGAACTTGCTCATTCTTTGATAGTTTTCAATACTTATCAACATGATCGCGTCTCTCAAGTAAGTGCAATGGAAGGTTAAATACTATTGAGTATATTAGTTGATTGAATACTTTCAATTTAGCAAAACCATCAAACCTTCCGTCTTATGGCTGCAAATTCTCTAACCAAAACGAAAAGATCTGGTAACGACAATGACCAGATCATTCCTTATTATGTATTACGGGTATTAATTGGAGCTGCCGGTATTTGTCTTCCTTTTTTATTGGTCATAGGAAAGTTGATTTATAATGGAACTTTCCAATTGGAATATTCCATCAGCGATTATTACGACAATGGGACAGCCGGGGATATATTGGTAGGAGTACTATTTGCCCTGGCATTTTTTTAGTTTCTTACAAAGGTTACGCACCCATCGATAGTATTGCCGCCAATTTTGGATGCGCCTTTGCATTGGGAGTAGCGCTTTTTCCCACGACGAGTCCAAATAAATTTGTGCATTATTCGCATTTTGTTTTTTGCCCTATTGCTCTTTTCCGATTTTATTTTCTTTTTCTATCTATTTGTTCAGGAAGAAAACCCTAACCCAACTGCTCAAAAGGAAAAACGCAATGCAGTTTACCTTATTTGTGGTATCATTATGATCGTATGTATTGTAGCCATTGCCGCGTCTGAACTCTTTTAAGTAATGAGGTAAGAAACAGATTACACCCCGTTTTCTGGATGGAATCCCTGGCACTTTTTCATTCGGCTTTTCGTGGATCACCAAGGCTGAGATGGTATTTGGAGATGGGAATAAAAAATGAGCAGATTTCACGCAAAGACGAAGAGAAGAAATACAAAAGCCACAGACCTTGCGATCAACAATCACTAGGCCTTGAGTGAGATCAATGTGCCGGGTTCAGGATTAGCACAGCAATTTTTTTCATCCGTTTATCACATTGCTAATGCGGACTAGCGTCCTTTCCGTATTTTTGCCATGCAAATGCTTTACCACATGCTTTTTAAAACAGATGTAAAAAAGACCGTGTTGATCACGGTTATTCAGTTTGTATTCATCATTCTTTTGGCGCAGCCCGGTGTTCCATTTACCAAATGGACAACTGATGGCAATGCTTATTACCAGGTGGAAAAAGGCGAGATCTTTAAAATAGAATTGCCTTCACAAAACAAAACCACTTTCATCAGCAAAAACAATTGACAACGCCTGACGGCAAAACAATTGTAACAAGAAGTTTTCAATTATCTGCCGATGGAAACAAAGCGTTGATCTATACCAATGCAAAAAGTCTGGCGTTATCCTACCCGCGGTGATTACTGGTTGCTCACTCTTTCATCCGGCGAATTAAAACAACTGGGAAAAAGGGCGACCTGAGTCTTCTTTGCAGTTTGCAAAATTTTCTCCCGATGGCAGCAAGGTGGCTTATGTAAGTGAGCACAATATTTATGTGGAAGACCTTGCAAGCGGCAACATAAAAAAACTTACCGATGACAATGGAACAAAAAACTAATCAACGGCACATTTGACTGGGTGTACGAAGAAGAATTTTTTTGCAGGGATGGTTTTCGCTGGGGCCCTGATGGAAAACCATTGCGTACTGGCAAATTGATGCCAACCAGATCCGTGATTATTATATGCTAAACACGACAGACTCAGTGTACAGCCAGGTAATTCCTGTTGAATATCCAAAAGTAGGAGAGCCACCGTCGCCGGCACGTATTGGAGTAGTAGATATTAATTCGGCACAAACAACATGGATGGATGTTCCCGGCGATCCTGCTCAACACTATATCATAAGGATGGAATGGTCAGCACCCAATGAGATCATTTTGCAGCAGCTCAACCGCAAACAAAATGAAAGCAAGATCATGTTATGCAATACTTCAACAGGCAGCACAAAAACTGTTTACACTGAAACGGACAGTGCGTGGGTTGCCACATTGAATGAATGGAGAAATGACGTAAAAGGCTGGGACTGGATATCCACAGGAAAAGAATTTGTATGGTTCAGTGAAAAAGATGGATGGCGGCATTTGTATCGTATCAGTCATGACGGAGCAAAAGAAACAAAGATCACCAATGGTGACTATGACGTGATCGACCTGCTGAACATTGATGAGAAAACCGGTTATGTTTATTTTTATGCTTCACCTGTAAATGCCACACAACAGTTTCTTTACAAAACAAAATTAGATGGTAAAGGAAGACCAGAACGAGTATCTCCTGAAGGTGAAGAAGGAACTCACATGTACGAGATATCGCCCAATAGTAAATTCGCGAGGCATAGCTTTTCGAATTACTACACGGCGCCGCTGAATGAGTGGGTAACACTTCCTGGTCATAAACCATTTAAAGCCGAAGATGATATCCGTAAAAAATAAAACCCGAGAACAAAGAGAAAAGTAATATTTCATTTATCAAGGTTACTACTGAAGAAGGAGTGACCATGGATGGCTGGGTCGCGAAGCCAAATGATTTTGACAGCACTAAAAAATATCCTGTCGTATTTTATGTATATGGTGAGCCGGCTGCTACAACGGTAAATGATCAATATGGCGCAGGGTCTAATTTTTTATACCATGGTGATATGGCTAAAGAAGGTTACATACAGGTATCGCTTGATAATCGCGGCACACCGTCACCCAAAGGAAGAGCGTGGAGAAAAGCGATCTACCAAAAGATCGGTCAGCTCAATATCCGCGACCAGGCGCTGGGAGCCAAAGAGGTGTTGAAATGGAATTTTATTGATACCAGCCGTGTGGCGGTGTGGGGATGGAGCGGCGGCGGTTCTTCCACGCTCAACCTGATGTTTCAGTATCCTGACGAATACCAGACGGGCATTTCCATTGCGCCGGTGACAAGCTCGCTGCTGTATGATAATATTTATACAGAACGTTACATGGGCCTTCCGCAGGAAAATATGGAGAATTACAAAAAAGGCGCTGCTCTTTCCTATGCAAAAAATCTGAAAGGGAATTTGCTTTTGTACATGGTACAGGCGATGACAATGTGCATTACCAGAATACAGAAATGCTCATCAACGAGCTGGTGAAATATGGAAAATCTTTCCAGATGATGAGCTATCCCAACCGCACGCACAGCATCAGTGAAGGTGAAGGGAACTTTTCAGCACCTGGGAGCACTTTTTACAAAATATCTCAGGGACAATTGCCCACCGGGAGGAAGAACCGACAGAACAAATAAAAGCAATGAATGAAGCAAAGAAGAAAGCGTTTTTAATAGATCATAAGCATTAATTGCAAAAGCGATCAATCAATGATCGCTTTTTTATTTTATGATACTGTTGTGCTACGTCTCATTAGTAGGAAGCCGGTATACATCCACTTCATTTGGATAAATATCAGAATTGGCAATCACGAATTTTCCATTCCGTTTTCCACCAGCTTGTATTGTTAAGCGGAGTCGACAATTATTGAGAACCATTAAAAGATCTATTGCTGAAAGATAAAAGGAGAAAAGGTGCAAAGTCTTATTTCGCTTCCGGTATTTTATTCACGTCAATAGGTGCAGCGATAATATTTTGCGGGATAAAATCACGATCGATCAGATCACTCAGGGGTATGTGTTTAGTAAGCAATCCCATTTTTAGTCCCATATCCTGTATTAATTGAAAATCTTGTTCGGTTGGCGTAAGCTGCACATAACTAACACGCCGTGGTACGGACGTCAAAACGTAATTCAAGTACTTTTTCATCTTGACGATAGTAGGGTGCAACCAGTTTGGCTGCCTCTGCACGATGTGTTTCTGCCCATGCGCCTGATTGCTGCAATGCCGCGAACAAGATCTCTTACAATTTCCGGATGTTCTTTTATCAGGTCTTCATGCACCACCAGGGCGCAGGAAATAAAATTGGGCCATATGTCTCTTGCGTAATACAAGTACACGGCCGTGACCATCCAGTTCAGCTTTTGCACAAAAAGGTTCGCCGACAAAATAACCATCAATAGCGCCGCGAAGCCAATGACGTCGGCATATCCGGCGGCGGTAACACCACAAAATTGATATCATCCATGTTTCAAACCATAATCTTCCATCAGCTTATGAATAACAAAATTCTGGTTGCTGTAATGAGCTGGGGATGGCAATTGTTTTTCCTTTAAGATCGCCACAGGCTTCTTGCGGGACTGTTTTTTGCAACAATAATTTCAGAACCATCGCGATGACCGAGATAGCATATCTTAACCGGCACGCCTTGTTCACGAAGTTTCATTGCAAGCGGCACGATCATAAAAGTGGCCTGTACCTGTTTTGCTTCCAAAGCACTTACTACCGTTGGAAAATCAGTGAACATTCTGTGAATTGAAATTGGTATTTGACTGCCGTTGTCTTTGATGCAAAGTCTGTAACAGGGCAGGTAAGGTGACAGGTTACCGGAAGATAGCCCACGGTAAGCTCCCGCAATGCGCTTTTTGTTCGGACCCTTCATGCACTACATCCCTGACATTTACCGCACCATTACTGATTCCAGCGGTTTGATAACGAAGCAATCCCAGTGACGATAAGAATAAGAATAGATGCCTATGAATTACAATCAAACTGCTGATTGTATGATCTCATGAGAATAATGCTTTATAAAGCTACGATCATTATAACAGAATGTCTTGAAGACCCAAGCTCCTTAAGAATTTCTTTCATTGCTTCGATAACGGCATTATCGGTAAGATCGCGCGCCGCGGCGTACTGATAATATGCAATTCACGGCAGATATGTTGCAGGACGATTGGATAGCACCAGTACCCGGTCTGCCAGTTGTGCAGCTTCTTCAATATCATGCGTAACAAAAACAACTGTTCGTGGTCGCTTCGGCAAATAGCCGAACCAACTCACGTCTCATTCGCAAGCCTTGCCTGGTAATCGAGTGAAGAAAATGGTTCATCCATCAATAATATATCCGAATCACCGGCGAGCACCCGTGCCAGTTCCACCCGTTGCCGCATGCCGCCTGATAACTGATGAGGATAATGATTTTCGAAACCTTCCAGGATGAATCAGTTCAATAAGTTCACGCAATTCTTTTTTCGCATTGCTGCTATCACTTTCATCGAACGCAATCCCAATATTAATGTTTTCCGAAACAGTCAGCCAGGGAAAAAGCCCGTCCTGCTGGTATACAGTCCGAATGATCCCATCTCGTTGTAACTTGTTCCGGAAACAGGTTTAATATGTCCGGATAATAAGATTCAATATGTGTTGTTTTGCCACAACCCGAAGGACCCACCAATACCACCAATTCACCCGGATTAACTGCACAGGGTCAGATTTTGCAGCACAGCTACATGCTCCATAATTGATGCGAAACGTTTTCCAGTACAAGCCTGATCCTGACAGAATTTTATCTTTCATAACCCCAGCGTACATTTGGAAGTTTAGTTAATTGAGCCAGCAGGCGGTCAATACCCATGCCCAGCAAACCTATTACATATCATATAACAAACAGCAGCATCCAATCGTAATCCATTTCGTGCCTCCCAAATGCCATAACCCAAGTCCATCCTGGCAGCCCACCATTTCTGCCGCAACAATAACCACCCAGGCAATACCATAACTGACCCGCAAGCGCTGTAATTACCTGTGGCAGCACAGCAGGAAAAGTAACTTTTGTCAGCAACTCAGTGCCTTTGTAATCATAATCCTGCGCTACACGGAAATAGATGCTGGGAATAGTGGCTACGGCCGACATAGTTGCAAGCGCCAGTGGAAAAAAAGTGGCCATAAATATCAGGAAGATCGCCGGCTTATCACCGATATGAAACCAGAGAATAGCAAAGGGTATCCACGCAAGCGGCGAAAGAAACCGGAAAAAATTGAGCACAGGCAAAAAAGCACTGCCTTGCACGAAAATGCTTGGCCAAGCCATAAGCCTGGCTGGCAACGCCGAGACCTGCAGCGAGAACAAAGCCCACCGCGACCCGCCATAAAGAAGCAACAATATCATTGAACAAACGGCCTGATGAAACTTCTTCTCTAAAACTTTTAAAACATCGGCGGGCGAGGGCAGGCTATAAGCGGGGAACAGGTGAAAAAAAGAAACCAGCCACCATATCAATAGAAAACATAACAGTACTACTCATCGGCAAGAAAATGAAATCTCCGTCGCATGTTTGTTTTTCGGCGTAATTGAATAATGTGACGTTGTCTCAGGTTTCATATAACCAGCTGATGCTATTGAGCTGCCCGAAAGTAGCCTCGAATAAGCGATCGCGATAAATGGATGATTCCGTCGATATTAAAATTTTAGCAGTAATCATTAAATGATTATTTTAGATAACCTCAATCAAATGAGGTATCATTATTTCACACCATTAAAAACAGCAACCATGAACGCTCCGGAAAATGACGAAATGTTGTTAAAAATCAGGATTCGATCGCGCTTGACAACCAAAGGATCCTAAAAAGAAAACCAGGGAACTATTGTAGAAAATCAAAGCGCGCTTAAGGGTAATCAATCAACCATTATTGAAAAATCTCCGTGAATGCTCTTACAGGTAACCAGTCGACTATACTCGGTAATCAGAACACATTAAAGGGAACCAGGGGTGAAATCAAAGCGAACCAGTTCATGCCAGTATTGAAAAACCAGTCAACGCTCCAAAAGCAACCAGTGGAACGATCCCTGGAAAAATCAACAAGTGATCATAAAAAACCAGGGGTGCCATTAAAAACAAACCAGTCGGCGATCTTACAAAATCAAAAAAGCTCCCGAATTGATCGTAAAAGAACCAGGAAGCGATCCTTGAACCGTTAAAAGAAGAAATAAGGCGGATCTAAGCCCGTCCTTATTCTCCGAATCCCGCATTCATACCCGCTTTCGACTTGCCTTGATGTTAAGATTCCATGCTGTCGTTAAATGCGTATGGGGTGTACTATTGCCTGCACCTTTGTTTTCATAACTACATTCAATGTATCCCTGCTTTCGCCGGGAGCAAGAGAAATATAATTATCTGAGAAAATAACCGGGAGAATGTCATCCGAATTTTTCTCTTTTTAATACCCGCACATGCACGAAGAATGCGACAGCTTTACCTGTATTGGTAATAGTGACAGCATGTAGTCGTTTTCATTTTCTTTTGATTGTCGAATGACTTACATTGAGCGTCGTTAGAGGGCATATCTTTTAACGCAGTAAAATCGGTAAAACGGGATTGCGGTGTATAAAACCATTTGGAGTTTTTCCATAGTTAATTCATCCGGTTTTGCGACAACCAGTACCAGTTAATGCTTTTTGTTTGTTGTTTTGAATCCTTCAAACTAAGTCGCAGGAAATAAACATTGGATAAACCGCTAATGGGAGGAATGGCAAAACATTTTTTTATTCCATCTCCATCCACGCTTGTTGTTATCGTATTAGAATATTTCAGTGCACCATTAAGATCATATACATCCGCTTTCACCGTAAGACCTCCGAATTTTCCGAAGATAGGAATTGATGATGTTCACATCATTGGTCTTATACGAATACATTATATGCAGCGGCTCCATGGATTTTTTCATTCCGAAATAAGTACCGGCAGGATAGAGGTAATAATCATAAGTATGCCAGATCAAACTGGGCCATGGATTGCTGAGCATCCATTGTACCACACCTTGTTGCTGTATTGTATTTGTCCAGGCCATAAGCCTCCATCATAGCACGGTGTCCCTCATAATTCTGCAACTGTGCTTTTGCTAAGATAATCCTGCATTGAAGATGGATCGCCATAACGTTGGGCTAATGCACTATCAAAAATTTTTGTATTGCTGAATTGAAATGTACCGCAAATGATAAAGCCAGTCGCTGTTTGTATTTCCTATCGAATCTAGCAATACAT
>ERZ1370068.2973-contig-2097_pt1 | contig 26228 bp, 45 predicted proteins | sample MGYA00561227_ERZ1370068 | MGnify/ENA primary metagenome ERZ1370068 (study PRJEB38410, sample SAMEA6850437) | metagenome | study: Metagenomic assessment of the ecological functions of the soil: analysis of the soil microbiota associated with the...
GTATGCTGAATTTCAGTTGCGTATTGCTAAGACCTGAGAGAGTGGAGAGATTGTAAGCGCCTCTTAGCGCAGCTACCACGGTCCCAGCTTCGAGTCACCGCTGATGAATTTCACATCCGTGACCTGCGCATTGCGTGCTGCACCAGGAGCGAGGACCACGAAGAAGCGAGCTTCCGTACTGCCTTTTCACATCTTGCTGCGCCGGGCCGAGTTTGAGCGTGCGAGACTCTCGGTACTCGACACTGGCGCTCTTCAGCAGAGCCTCGGCCTTTCCTGGCCCGCAAGTTTGAACAGGCTCTCTCTCGGTTCCGGCACGCTGCGATCTGCCACAGAGGCCAGCGCATAAAGGTGAATGGCCGCTTCGTTCTTGCCCCGCTTTTCATAGATCTGGCCCAGGTGATAGCCCACCTCGCTGTGTTGTCCGATGGACCAGGCTGCGCTGATGTACCTCTCGGCCAGATCGATATTCCCCTTCTGGAATTGTACCCAGCCCAGCGTGTCCCAATAGGCCACCAGGCTGCTTACATTTTCCAGATCGTCGGCTGTCAGTCGCGACAGATCGAGGTTGCGCAAAGCGTTGGCCACCGCTGTCACTGCTGACTCGGCATACTGTTGCGCTCGGTCGAGCTGCACTTTGCTGAGCGAGAGGTTGTAAGCAATGTCGTTCCAAACGAGTGGTCCGGGGAGAGATCTTGACCGCATGGTCGAAAGCCTCAAAGGCCTTATCGTTCTGGCTAAGATTGAGATAGGCGTGACCCAGGCTCACGTAAAGTGACTCGTCCTCGTCGTCGGACTTCAAGGCAATTGCTCGCTCGAGCTCGGGTACGGCATCTTTGAACTTGCGCCACTCAACCAGCATTCGCCCCAGATTGCCGTGCGCCGACTGATTGAGCGGGGTCACTTCAATCTGCTTGCGAAACCGCGGCCATCGCCTCTTCATATTTCTGCTGGCGCCAGAAGCATTCACCGGAGAAGGTCGTAGGAGAAATCGTCAGAGGATTGATCTTTGTCTGTTCGCGCAAGACGGCGATGGCCTCGTCGTATTTACTCTGCGAGAAAAAGGGCCTGACCTAACTGGCGGCGGGCTACTTTATGTTTCGGCTCTTTTCGAGTACGCGTTTGAGTAGTTGTTCGACGAGCGGGTAATTATCGTTTGTCGCTGCTGCCTCAGCGGCCTGCAACAACTCCTCAACCTTTACTGAGCCGGGGATCGCCGGGGTTCCGGCCTCGTCGGTTTCCAGCGAGACGGTTTGCGCCTCGTCCGCGCGAGCCGCAGCGATAAAGGCTATGTAGTCCTGGGTGCGTGAGGCCGGCAGCTCATGCTGGCGAGCGGAACTTTCGTTCCGCGATCAGGGTGTTTCCTTCGAGCTTGTAGGTCGAACTGTATTCCGCATAGTCCCGCGGAACATTCAGCGGCACCCGGTGCGCGGATCCGGTATTTACCGGGCAGCGAAAGTTTCAAGCGATATGTGATTTCAATCGGCGGGCCCAGTTGAAATGGCTTCGTCGCCTCTTGTTTATCGGGATCAACGTCGCTCAAATGTAGTGCCGGAAGCGGGATGGCTAGCTTCACCTTCTTGCTGGACCAGTCGAGGAAATCGTCGCTGGAAAAATCGTAGTCAAGATCGAAAGGCTCTCGACGGCGGATGCCTCGCTCGGCTTTAAGTCCGTTACATCGCTGCCGCGCACTCCACCAGCGAGTGCGATGTAATAACTCAATCGTTTCCAGTCGCTCTTTGGTGTCCGGCGAAACATCAGGCGATAGTACATCTCGGCATCGCCGTGCAGCGTAAAATGAGAATGTCCCGTCAACTTGCGCGGATCGCGTACCTGTCCACCCATCTCCAGAACTTCAGTCAAAGAAAGGTGGCTCAGAGGGAGTGGTTTCGAGGTAGGCCGGAGCATTCAAGGAGTACGAGCAGCGCTTTTTTGTTGCGTAACTGAGGGGAGATGAGCCGGAACGGCGCAACTTCGGCCATCGTGTCCATCAAAGTAGTTCGCCGGGAAGCTGAACGGCGGTGATCACATGGTCGAACTGGCCCGGCGAAGGGACGTCGGGATCAATCTTTCGGGCGGAGTTCATCATCGCCGGAGAGGCCCGCAGACCCGCGGCAATCAACATGGCCGACAGCAACGTATGTTTGTCTTTGCAATCACCATACTGGTTGCCAAAGACTTCTTTGCCGCGTGAGGTTGATAGCGCCCCTGGCCGAGCGAGAGAGACTGACATAGCGAGAGTTTCCGGGCCACATACAGATAAAGTGCTTCGATCTTTTCCTTATCGCTGGGTCGATCCACGCACCAGGTCCTCTGCCTTGGCGCGGGATCTTGTCATCGGGCACTATGCGATCGCGCTCGAGGTTGGCGTACCAGTCTCCGACTTCCGGACCAGCTCACTGGAAGGTGGTCATCTGAATCTGCGGCGGCTTGGGATCCTCTTCATCGCTGCGCCTTTTCTTCGACGATTCTTCTTTCTCATCCTTGTCCTCGCGCTTCAGGTTGTTGTGTTTCCAACTGTAAGTGCGCCGGCCATCCAGCTCTTTGATTGCCGGTTCGGAAACCTGGTTCGGTTTTTAGTTTCACCACACTGGCAATGGGAATATTTACTTCCAGCTGCTCATCGAGCACGATCATAATTCTTCCTGAGGAAATCGATGTTCGAGCCAGAAATGGTTGCTGGCCAACGGCGTGTGCACCTGCCAGACTGACGTGGTATTCCAACCCACATTACCGGGTCGCCAGACCGGGCACGGTGACATGCTTTTTGTCGAAGGTCAGGTGTAGGTTGGAGCTTCACGCGAAATCGGAGCGGTCAGATCACTGGTTATCATCGCTGGCCGCAGCAGTCACCACCGTGCCATCTGGCTTATACACGCGACGTTCTCGATTTCGAGTTTTTCGTTTCCTGAGCTGTAAGGAATACCAGTTGACCAAAGCCTTGCATGCCGGCTTCGCTCTGCACCCTGGCCCGCAAGCCTCACTTCGCGACGGCCCGTGCCGTCTTTCTCAAAACGGAACATGGTCTGCAGTTTCTCGATGACGAAGCCTTCCTGCGAATAGTCCTGTTCCTTTTCTTTGGTCGGTTGTGGCTTTGCCGTGGGGACGGCGCGCGCCGCTGGCGGTGCACCTGGCCCTGCGCCGAGCTGCAGAGACTGAGATTGCAAGGTAGCCAGAGCGAAAGCGAAGACGATTCGCTGAGTTGAGCGAGGGCAGAGCATTGGTTTCTCCTACGATGAGACGGAAGTCCGGTAGACTGCGGCAGAGTGTACGGGAACGGATCGAAAGGTGTAAAGAATGCGATCCGCATCCCCTCGCTGTGGCTCTCACTGGGACCGCGGGTGTCCCGCCCGCCGGTTGGTCAGCATTCATCGTGAGTTATTGGGGAGTGCCTGCGAACGGGATGCGGGCGGGACGCCCGCGGTCCCAGCAAGCCGGTTGTTCGCATTATTAGGAAGGTGTAGGTAGGCGAGGTCCTAGCAGATGCGTGGTAGCTGCTCGCCGGCGAGCATATCGACGATGCGGGTGCCACCAAAACCGGTCACCATGATTAGCCGCGGATGAACGCGGATTAGCGCGGATAAGAAATGCCTGAACGCGTCTGCCTGGTTGGCTGAATCCGCGTTCATCCGCGTTCAGCCGCGGCAAATATTTCATCCGTCAGCGGCTTGTCGCCGGCGGAACTAAATCTCACGGCCCGTGATCCAGGCGTAAGTAGAACCCAAAAGCGACTACTGGCGATTGAGACCACCAGGCGCATGGGAACCTCGATACGTTCAAAGCGACGAGTGGTCGGGACAATCGGCGAGACTTTATCAGGGTGCTCATCAACAACATGCCGCCGATTGAACCAACGCCGAACAGCAGCAGGTGAGGCCATACCGCGGAGCCGCGAACCATCGCGCACCACTTCGGTAAGCACCAGCAGTGTCAGGACGGCTGAGCCGGCCAGGCCGTGGACCATGCCCACCAGGATCGGCCGCCAGCCAGACAGCCGACGACCGTGATGTTTCGCTGGATGCGCGTCTGCGGCCGGGTGGCTCGGCGGGCGAAGCGCTGCCTTCGTCATGAAGGTGAAAATGAGTATGCGACCGGCCATCGTGCGAGTGAGTGTGCAAGTGCATTTTGCCGCGGTAACGCAAGGTGAGATAGAGAATGCGGCCGCCCAGAAAAATGATCATCAAGGCGACCAGGAACTCCAAAATGCCGGCCAGAGTTTCCGGGATCTTTAGTTCCAGCATGATCACCACGACGCCCGCCCCCAGCAGTGAGACTGTATGTCCGAGAACCCCAGAGCGCCCCGACGAGACTGGCGCGCCAGATGGATCGCTGCTTTCGCTGACAATCGTCGTCACCGCCACCAGGTGATCCGCCTCGGTAGCATGTTTCACTCCCAGGACAAAGCCGATTCCCAGGGCGACTGCCAACGGACCATTCATTGGTTTTCTGATCTCCCAGGGCAGGGCCGCTCTGCTCACTCATGCCGAACGAGTAGGCCCACTAAAACTCTCCCCAATCGATTTCGGCGCAATCGGCAGCGCAACGGCGCATGTGGACCAGCCGGATCAACCATTCACCCGAGTGGTCGAGCGTACCGCCGCTAAGCTTGAAACGTTTTCTCACCATCGACCTTCCCGGGTTTTCCTGTTCCACGCTGATTTCGGAGATGGGCTGGCGCAGCATGGCATTGATTGTCAAATCGTGGCACGGAGTACTGGTTCACTATGAGCAAGCGGACTTGTCCGCCCCAACCTCGCTAAGATCGCCCAACCTCACTAAGATCCGTTTAGCAGGCGGACTTGTCCGCCAACGCTGCGCAGAGGGCAAAGTGCCCTGTCTAAACGGATCGAAGAGCAGGAAGCGGGGCAGCGAGTCCAAACTCGGACCGAAGGCGGCAGCCAGCAGCCGGTCTAGACGATCCGAGGCAGGACTGATAATATTGTAAAATGGGGAGTAAAGCTGTGATTTGTTCACTCACCGCTCTGTTGCAGCAGTTTCGCTACCAGCCCGGTCCAGCCGGTTTGGTGACTGGCGCCGAGGCCCGAGCCGTTGTCTGCCGTGGAAATACTCGTAAAAAAGAATCATGTCGCGCCAGTTGGGATCAGTCTGAAACTTCTCGCCGTGCCGCCATACACCGGCCGCCGGCCGACGCCGTCACGCAAAAAGATATGCGAAAGCCGCCGCGAGATTTCCGCAGCAACCTGGCCCAGGTTCATCATCTGACCCGAGCCGGTAGGGCACTCAATCTGGAAGCTATCGCCGAAATAGTAATGAAACTTTTGCAGCGATTCGATGATCAGATAGTTGAGCGGAAACCAGATAGGGCCGCGCCAATTTGAGTTCCCACCAAACACTCCGGTCGATGATTCTGCCGGGTTCATAGTCCACGCGATATTCCCGGTCGCCGAAAGGCAGCACATAAGGATGATCCTATGGACGCGCGACAGAGCGCGAATACCGTATGGCGAAGAGAAACTCGTCCTCATCCAACATGTATCTCAAGACGCGACGCAGACGATCGGCCCGTAACCAGCGAGACAAGCCGCCGGTTCTGCCTTGTCCGGGAGTTCTCATGGTCGAGATATTGGCGGTGAGATCGGGGCGATTAGTGATAAACCACTCAGCCTCTTTTGAAGCCGGGAAATCTATCGATCACGTGGTCCTCGGCGACTCCACGGCGAATAAAGGAATCAGTCCTACAGCCGACCGTACTCTCATCGGGAGGTGCTCGCCATCTGGCAGGTGCAGCACGTCGTAATAAAAGCCATCCTGCTCATCCCACAAGCCGATGTCTCTCGCTGCCGATATTGTTCATGGCATCGGCGATGTAGATGAAGTGTTCCCAGAACTTGCTCGCTACGTCCTCGTAGGCCGAGATCTTCGCGGGCCAGCTCCAGCGCAATCGCCAACAGGTTGCAGCGTAGTACATGCGCCATCCAGCTGGTGCCGTCCGACTGTTCGATGGTGCCGCCCGTGGGCAGGGGCTGGCTGCGATCGAAGACGCCGATGTTGTCGAGGCCGAGAAAGCCGCCCTCGAAAATGTTGTTGCCTTCGGCGTCTTTGCGGTTCACCCACCAGGTGAAGTTCAGCAGCAGCTTGTGGAAGACGCGCTCGAGGAATGTCGCGATCGCCCGTGCCGCGTCGCTTCTTGTCGATCTTGTAAACGCGCCATGCCGCCCAGGCGTGCACCGGCGGATTCACGTCGCCGAAGGCCCATTCGTAAGCGGGAAGCTGGCCGTTGGGATGCATGTACCATTCGCGCAGCAGTGAGAATCGAGCTGCTCCTTGGCGAAATTCGGAGTCGACGAGCGCAAGCGGGACGCAGTGAAACGCCAGATCCCACGCCGCGTACCACGGGTACTCCCACTTGTCGGGCATCGGAAATGACGTCGGCGTTGTAAAGATGGTTCCAGTCACGGTTGCGCCCGTGCAGTCGTTCCGGCGGCGGCGCCGGCTGTGCGGGTCGCCCTGCCAACCAGTCGTGCCATCGACGTAGTGATAGAACTGTTTGGACCAAAGCAGGCCGCCGAACGCCTGGCGCATCACCAGTCTCGCGTCGTCGGAGAGTTCTGCGGAATCACAGTTTGATAGAACTCGTCTGCCTCCTTGATGCGCTGGGCGAATACTTGTTTAAAGTTTCTACCGAAGAGTTGGGTACCGACATGTGCGGCTGGCTGGTCAGTCTTGAAGCAGACGGTTGTGGTAGCTCCGGTTGCAGCAGCCAGCGAATAATTTGCCGCGGACTTAGTACCGGTTTGTTCCGGGTTGACCGACTCTCGTGTGCCGTGTATCGACGAAGTCGTTAATGCCGTCTTTGACATAGGGCGATGAATTCGCGGAGTCCGAACAGCCGCTCGTTGTTGGTGTTCGTTTTCCGTGAAAAGAAACTCGGGAGCGCCTTCGCAGTAGAGCCATCGCTTGCCATAGCTGAAAATGGTCCAGCTCAATTGTGGCGTGTGGTGCTACTTCTTGCTTGCGTAAAGCGGGTTTGGATCCTCGATTGGTGCCCCAGGTCCAGCGTGTTGCGAAACCAGATCGTGGGCAGCAGAGTGAGCGGCGCCGGATCGGGTCCGCGGTTAGCCACGCTGATCCTGATCAGAATGTCTTCGACGTCTGCCTTGGCGTACTCGACGAAAACATCAAAGTACCGATCTTCGTTGAAGACGCCGGTGTCGATAAGCTCAAACTCGGCTGATTGCGGCCACGGCGGCGATTCTCTTCAAGCAGTCGCGCGTAAGGGAACGCAGCCTGCGGGTACTTGTAGAGATAGCTGCATGTACGAATGCGTCGGTGTCGAGTCGAGATAGAAGAAATACTCCTTCACATCTTCAGCCGTGATTGCCTTCGTTGCCGGTCAAGCCGAAGGCCCGCTCCTTCAGGATCGGATCGCGGCCGTTCCACAGCGCCAGTGCAAAGCAGATGCATCTGATGACGATCGCAAATGCCGGCCAGGCCGTCTTCGTTCCAGCGGTAGGCTCGCGAACGGGAGTGGTCGTGGGGAAATAGTCCCAGGCGGTGCCATGTGGACTGTAGTCCTCACGCACCGTGCCCCAGGCACGTTCGCTGAGATAGGGTCCCCAGCGTTGCCAGTGTTTCGTACGAGCGCGAGATTCTTCCAGACGCTCTTCTTCGGCAGTGAGTCGTTTAGGAGTTTCCATTTTTTTACCCGGCAAAAGGACCAGACTACCCGCCGCGGATTAACGCAAAAAACGCGGATAAGAAATTTGCGATCAACTCAAGATATTTTCCGGGGGATGTTACGCTATCGGTTCAATTCACTCAACGAATGGTCGGTCCGATCGAGTACTTCACTGCCTAAGTCGTAAGCGGGGCGAAGCCACCCTTCCTGACCCTGAGGCTGCCAGGATGTGTTTTTGTTTCGCCTCCTTGAATGCCTTTCAATCCTGATTCCGAAGGCACCTCAGTTCAGTTCGTAGTCAGGAAGGGTGGCTTTGCCCCGCTGAGTTTTGCCAGAGTTCAAGACAGGACGCCGGGGGATTGGCTACAATTGGTTTGACGTTACGCCCATAAACACCTTCCCAAAGGAGACAGTCGGACAATGCATAGAAAGCTTTCTGCAGTGGGCCTGGCTTTTGTGGCCATCTCATTTGCCGGAGCCTTTGCGGGCCGGGTAATGGCCCAAAGGGACCAACCTTATCGATTAAGCGACCACGACCTCGAGCGCACTATTCGGGCTGCGGAAAAACAGGCTGATACATTTCGCAAGAGCCTGGATGAGGCGTTGGACAAGAGCCGTTTTGACGGTCAGCGGCGCGAAGATGAAATCAATGCCTGCGGTGCGCGAGTTTGATCGCGAGATGAAGCGCCTTCACGATCATTTCAATGATCACAAATCAACCAGCGGGGATGTTCAATCGATCCTCGATCGCGCTGTGCACATCGAACGATTCATGAGACGCAACCGGCTGACGCCGCGCGCTCAGAACGACTGGTCGGCTTTGCGTATCAGCCTGGACCAGTTGGCGGCGGCCTACAATGTCAGTTGGCGTTGGGATGGGTACTCTCCGGTGTCGACGGCCGAGCTACCCTACCGGATCAGCGATCGGGAAGTGGAACGCATCATTCACAATATCGAGTCGCAATCGGACAAGTTCCGTTCCAGTCTGGACCAGGCCCTCGATCGCAGCCGTCTGAACAACACCCAGCGCGAGGACTACATCAACGCTTATGTCAGGGGTTTCTACGAACAGACCAAGCAGCTTCATGATCACTTCGACAGCCACAAATCGACGAGTGCGGACGTGCAATCAGTTTTGGATCGGGCCGCCAGAATCGAACAGTTCATGAGGCGGTATCCGCTGACCCGGCAGGCTCCAGAGCGACTGGTCGGCGCTAAAGGTGAATCTTGATTTGCTGGCCCGCACCACAACGTCAGCTGGGGCTGGGATGCCGCTGCGCGTGGCAATAATGATCCACCGCAAATCCTCCCAGTTGACTTCGCCGGTGAGCGCCACAATTTACTTCGTGAACGGCTGCAACTAACACGCGCGGCCGGCGGATCACGCTGGCGCGTGAGGGCCGGGCGGAAGTCTCGGTCGGTAACAGTCTGACCACACGATATGTTGATCGAGATCTCGCCGAAAGGTTCCTGGCCGATCTGGCCGCTGCCCGGCCGTTCGCTCAACTTTCAGTCGGTGCGGGGTGTGCTCTGAGCGCTTCCTCCGGCGCGGTCTTCGTGACTTTCGGAAATGAGCGCACGCCGGATCTATCATGCCCGCTTGGACCAAGAGCCCGGGTGCTGGCCGAAGATGTTGACGCGATCAGGTTGGCACTGAATTTGCGATAGGGCGATTTCCGAGCCGCGGATTCACGCGCACGAGACTCAAGCATGCTGCAGGGTGTTTTTGCAGATCCGCGTTGATCCGCGTTCATCCGCGGCTAGTTTGTTTCCACTGGCAGCACGCGCTTGCGGAAACTCAGCGATGCTTAGTGCGTTGAGCACTTCTCTTCGTCTGACACCGCCGCGCCGGGCCAGACCAACTCCAAAGCGAAGATTCTGCAGATCTGAAATCGAATGCGCGTCCGTGGAAATCACAAACTTGATGCCTCGCTTGCGGGCCTCTTTAAGCCAGCGTGGCTCCAGGTCAAGCCGTTTGGGATCACCATTGATTTTCGACGGCAGCGCGCGATTCGGCTATCGCATCAAGCACCTCTTCGACGCGGCAGGCAAACGGCGGCCGCTGCCGTATCAGGCGGCCAAGCGGATGACCCCAGATCTTGAAGAAGGGATTTCTCATTGCCGTTAACAGGCGCCGCGTCATCTCGGCTTCGTCCATTTTGTAGCGGTTGTGAACGCTGGCAATGATCACGTCAAAACGCTCCAAACCTGATCCGATAATCGAGTGCCCTGTCCCGCAAAATGTCAGACTCGGTGCCGCGCAACAGTTTCAGTTTCACAGTTTCCTGTACCCGATCAATTTCGTCCCATTGTCGCTTCAGTCGATCGAGCTTCACTCCATTGGCATAGAACGCCGTCGGCGAATGATCGGTGATCGTGATGTACTTCATGCCCATTGCTTCCGCCGCCCGGGCCATCTCTTCGACACTGTTCTTGCCATCTGAATAGTGGTGTGGCAGTGTGTCATGCCGCGGATGTCTTGAATAGTAACCAGGTCCGGCGACAGCATGCCGGCTAGCGCCAGTTCCACTTCGCCTTCGTCTTCGCGTAGTTCCGGCGGAATGTATTGCATCTCGAGCGTCGAAAAATGTCAGCTTCAGAGTGCACGTTGACCGCCTTAACTTTAGCCCTCAGACCTGGCCTTTGCCCGGCGCGCGCCGGGAAGGAAGACGGCTCAGTTGGCGTTCACTCAAATCAAAACCCTTCCTGGTGGCAAGGCTTTTCATCTTTTCGAGATAGGCGAGCGAGCCCGTCTCATGATGCAGGGCCACCGCATACTTCTTCGACGCGACGGCGGCGAAGCGAAACACGCAGGCCGTCTACCAGCCTCACGATGCATGACGATCGGTTTTGTTGCTCCACGCCGCCAATCAGTGGCAACCGCAGGAAGTGTTTGACCAGGGCGGCTGGATTTTGCGTCGCGCCGGCGACTATCCGCAGCGTGCCGACGGTCTCTTGCGAGCGACGCACCGCGCCGGCAACGTCGATCTCTTTGAGAGCTGTGCAGGTTCTCATGTGATCTGTAATCTGCCGTCCCACGCGAAACGCCGGCAAAAGCAGATACCGTTCATCCGCCTGCTGGTCCTGGTCTATTGCCTTCAGGATCCTCTGCTCGGCCTTCACGCCAAAGCCGCGCACGTTTCGGATGTTGCCAGCCTCGGCTGCGGCTCTTAGATCAGCAATGCTGCTGATCCCCAGGGCCTGGTGAAGCTCTTGAATCTCTTCACACTGAGCACGCGGGACAGTTCGATCACCCGGGTGGCAACTCGGCGCGTAGTTGCTCGAGCAGCGGTGATTTTCCCGTAGCGTAAATCTCCTCGATTTGCGATGCCAGACCCCGACCCACGCCATTGATCCCGGTCAGCCGACGCTGTTCGACCAGCGTGGTCAGATCTTGCGGCATAGCCGCAACCGCCCGTGCCGCTCGCGCATAAGCTCCGGCGCGAAAAGGTTCGCCGCCTTGTAACTCGAGCAGCAAACCTATCTCCTTGAGCACAGCCGCGATGGTAGCCCCGGTCGGTGCGTCTGTCCTGGCATTGTCTTTCATATTTTTCCGCGACAAAGATAGTGCGAATCGAGAAACTTTGCTAACTGCCTGGCGGGTGGTCAGTGCAAGTGCTAGTGTCCAGACGCTGAAGTTCACGCAACAAATGAGTACGGTTGGTCTCTTAGAGACACCACACTAGTGCGCTGTTTCTGAAGTTCAAGCAACCGACAGTGGTTCGAGTTTCAGTCCCGAAGGGACGAAATGTTTATAGAACCACAAAGCCCCTAAGGAAACCGTTTCGCTCCGGCGGAGCGAGATATTCCACTTGTTTAGATCACATACTAGCTCCTCCGGAGCGCAGACAATGTTTGCTGGGGATTAACTATAAACATTTTGCCGCGCTGCGGCCAGGCCCGACTTGGTCAGCGGAGTTCAGAGACAGGAGACTAGCGTCCTGTCTCTGAAGTTCGCTGACAAAATCACGGCGACGAGGCCTGCGGAGCAGGCGCCAGCATAAAGCCTGGGGTGAAGCGCAGCGAACCCCAGGTTAGGATTCAACAGAAACCATCAGCCCGCGTTAGCGGGCGGCAGTAGCTTTGGTTTCCGATCGGCAAGATGATGAACACAACTCGAACGAGAGTTTCTCTGCTGTCGCCCGCTTTCGCGGGCTAACCATTTTCCTGACTCGAACCCTGGGGTTCAGCTGCGCTTCACCCCAGGCTTTATGCTGTCGCTGCTCCGCAGGCTGTTTTACTTTTTCAGCGAACTTTAGAGACACCACACTAGCTTGCGGCGCGAAAAAGAGAACAACCTTGAAGGTTGTACTCTAAACACCTGTTGTCCGGCGAGCACCAGTTGCTCTGTCGCACTCAGCCAACCTGAGCTTCTTCTCGGCCGAGCTCTGATCGCTGTGCTTCGTTGCGGGGCAGTTCTTCACCGAGCACCACGCGCACGCTGTGGGTCTGGCCATCATCGGTCAGCGGAATCTCCGCCGTCGATCTGCAAGCGGCCATCAAGCTCGACCGACGCGACACCGTGGCAAACCGGCCAGCGGGTTTTCGATCACTATGCGATAGCTGCTTTGACCGCGGCGATAGGCGTGATCTCATACTTCGCGCCACCAGCGGGGAATGCAGGGTTCAACACGCAACCTATCGCCGTGTAGTTTGAAACCGAGAATTGACTCCAGACCAGCGCGATACATCCATCCGGCGGAACCCGTGTACCAGGTCCAACCACCGCGACCGGTATGAGGCCACACGGCATAAATATCACCGGCCGCAACATAGGGCTCGACCTTATATTTATGCAGCCCGGCGCGCGTCGACGCATGATTGATGGGATTGAGCAGTGAGAACAACTCGCCTGCGCGATCACCATCACCGAGCATCGTGAACGCCATCATGGTCCAGATCGCGCCGTGAGTATATTGGCCGCCGTTTTCCCGCACGCCCGGAATGTAGCCTTTGATGTACCCCGGATTGAGGGCCGTCTTGTTGAACGGCGGAGTGAACAAGAGGACCAACCGTCGCCGCGGCGAATCAGGTATTCGTCGACTGCGGCCATTGAGCGCACCGCACGATGATGTTCTGCGGCGCCCGAGATCACCGCCCATGATTGAACGATTGAATCGATCCGGCATTCGTCGCTTTGCGCAGAGCCGAGTGGCGTGCCGTCGTCAAAGTAGGGCCCGACGGTACCAGTCGCCATCCCATCCATGCTGATCGAGTGCGCTCCGCAACTTGTCCATGTGACTGCGATAGCGGTCGGCGAGGCGCGCGCCGCCGGGTTCTTCAGCGGCCGGCGCCGTCGACTGCTTTGCCACTGCGGCGCCGGAGTTCCGGGAATTGGTCGGATCACCAACCTCAGTCTGGGTGATTAGTGGTAGAAAGCCGGCCAGCGTGCTATAGAGAAACCAACCCAGCCAAACGCTCTCGCCTTTGCCGTGATAGCCGACGCGATTCATGCCATCGTTCCAATCACCGGCGCCCATCAAAGGCAGTCCAGTGCTCACCCACAGGTAAGCTGCGATTGAGGGCCAGCACACAGTGCTCAAAAATCGAAGCCGTGTCAGATGAGATCTGCGGCTGTAGGTAAGCCTCCTGTTCATCAGCGCCGAGCAGCGGCGCTTCGATGAAAGGAACAACTTCGTCCAGGACCGACTTGTCTCCCGTGACGTGGGTGTAGAAAGCGGTGACGAACGGCAGCCACAAGAGATCGTCGGAGAACTTTGTGCGCACCGCGACCAGTGGGCGGGTGCCACCAGTGCTGAACGTCACCTTCCTGAACTGATGGCGAGCAGCCCGCAGGATCTGCTCGCGAGCGACGCTCGGTTGCGCATAGACCAGCGCCATCACGTCCTGGAAGTTGATCGCGAAAGCCATAGGCGCCACCCGATTGATAGAAGGCCGTGCGTGCCTGAACGCGGCAAGACAATGTTTGATAGAGCAGCCAACGATTCAACGTCGTATCGAGCGCTGGATCCGGCGTATGCACCTGGATAGTACCGAGCAACTTAGTCCCAGTACGCGCAGAACTTTTCGAACTGCTTCATGTAACTGCGGCGTTTCGGCTATAGGTGGTGGCCAGTTCGCGCGCGGCTTCTATCGACGACTGGCGCCTAGCAGAAAGACGACTTACGCGCGCTTCACCGGACGTCATTCAATCGTTGTTTGCAAAGCGGCGCAGGGGTCCAGGCCTGCTCCGTCGCGACCGGCCAGCCTGGTACGGCGCAACGCGGTCAGGATCTGGCCAGCGAACCGTTGCGCCCGATGAATTCTTTGCGATCACAGGTTGAGCTGGCGATGCTCACTGCTGGTAGCGGCAAAGGCGAAGCGCTCGGCGAAACTCGTGTTGTTATAAGGATTGCCGGGCCAGAATTATTCCGGTCTCCTTGTCGATTTCAGTGATCAAGTAAGGGGCGGCCTGGCTGCGCTGAACACCCAGAACCAGTTCGTTATAGAAAGTGACTGAGAGCAAGCGCCGCGGCGGCTCGAGTCGATTTTGCAGTCGTAACAGGGATATCTTGACGGGCGCCTCGAGCGGCGCAAATACGAGTAGCTCCTGGGAGATACCGTGACTGATGTGTTCAAACACGCTGTATCCCTGGCCATGTCTGACGCGTGTAGGTCTCAGCTCCTCGGGTAATCGGCAATGGTGTTGGCGTCCAGGTCTCGCCCGTTTCTTCATCGCGGAGATAGATAATCTCGCCCGGCGGATCGCTTACCGCGTCGTTGGACCAGGGTGTCAAACGATTCTCGCGGCTGTTTTGTGACCAGGTGTAACCGCCGCCGCTCTCGGTCACCTGAAAACCAAACTCAGGATTGTGAGCGATCACATTGGCCCAGGGCGCTAGCGTCCACTGGCCTTCTCCCAGCACCGTTACGTACTCGCGACCGCCCTGCAGAAAGCCACCGAGGCCGTTGAAAAAGTCAGTTCCGGCGCGGGCGGCGCGTGGTTCGGGAGGGAAGGCGCGCACCGCAGCACGCGGAATGAACGAGGGAGGCAGAGGTTCTTCGACTGGCCCGCCGTTCTATTTGTTCTTCACAGCGACCACGCGCTCGGTAACGATATGACCACCGCGCCACGGCGTGCAGCGAGAATCCGATCGGCGTCGGGCATGACATCGGCGCGTCTGGTAAAGACTCCGCCAGGCTTGTCCCTGCAGACCCTGCAGACCGCTGGTGCGCACCATTGCCTGCAGGTCGTCCTGCAACTCCTGAATGTAACTGGGTGGATGATCGTTGAGGATCACGAGATCGAAAATTCAGACCCTTGTAGTGAAGGTATTCATGGCCGCGCCGAATTCTGCGCACCTCGCGCATGGTCTTCGATTATTGCCGATCCGCACCAGCACAATCGGCAAGATCACCGCTCAACTGCCATAGGGCCAGAGGCTGGATTGGGTCCTGGTTGTTCAAGGCCAGCACTGGGGACGAGGGCGCAACGCGGCATCACCGCATAAATGACTCGTTCCGCAAGCTTCTGAAACAGGTGAGCGTCCTCCGGACCAAGGTTGAGGTGGGTCATCTCTACCTGTGCTCTGGTCCATGCCAGTCTTGATTGGCGCTCAAAATACTCGGATCGCATGATACTTGTCGGCCAGCGTCAACGCCTCTCGAGGAACGCGCCAGCGCGGTGGTAAAGGTCACGTGGGCTGTTTCGTTCGGGCGGACCGCGCACTCGACAGCGCAAGCTGAACACCCGGATCGAGTGCCGGCCCACAGTAAAGTTGGACAACGGCCGCTCCTCGATCACGGCAAAAGGATCGGCAGGCGTACGACCGCGACCCAGGAATCGAACCCGGTCGGTTTCATATTGCGACAGCGCCAATCATCGCGCCGTCGGCCCAGCACGACGTCGGACCCCCAGACTGACGGCTCATCGCCGGTGTATTGGCGCCGGTGAGCCAGCGAACGCATTCTGCGCGGCGATGAATTCAGTTTCGATAAAGAGATTGCTGAATGCCGGATGCGCGGCATCTGCTGACGGCGAAGCGAGCACGACTTCCGCATAGCTGGTTACTTCGATCTCGCGCATGCGGGTGGAATTGTTAGTAACCGAAATCTGCCGCACTTCGGCATTCTCTTCCGGAGAGACGACAACTTCCATGTGCGTGACAATGCCCGCATCGGCGCGCCAGAAGTCGGCCTTGTCTTCGGAAAAGGCGACTTCGCTAGGATTGTGGCGAGCGCCTGATGGGCTGGTGTCCCCGCCGACCAGACGGCGCCGCTGGAAATATCTCGCAGATAGAAAAACGTCCCCCCAATCATCACGCGTGCCGTCTTCCCGCCATCATGCGTTACTGCTTTTTGCCGCAGGTCGAATACCCGGAACCCGCGCTGGTGATCATCACGTTGTAGTTGCCGTTGGAAAGTAACTGGGTGCGTGGTGTCGAGAGATCGGCGGCTCTGATAAACACGATTCACCACACCAGCGGCCGTTTGCGAGACACTGCCTATCAAGACCTCCTCCGCGCGCGGCCGCACCGCAGGCACGCCGATTGGGATCGTTCCTGCAGTAACAATTCGGTAGCGCGTACTCAGCGGATCCGGCATGAAAGCGTTTTTCATAGCGTTGTCGCTGAGCACATCGGCAAGCGCCACCAGACTCATGCCCTGGTGGTGGGCCATGAAGGTGCGCACGATCACGCTTTCTGATTCTGGGCAGGCGCTCGGGGGTGTAATCGATGCGCCTCATAGAATCCGTAGCCTGCCAGGGCGCCTCTTTTTGCAGCCTGATCAGATTGGCCATTGCCGCGGGAGCATCGATCAGGGCGGCGAGCATCGTCGCATAGGGCGCCACCACTAGGTCCTGTACCAGACCCTGCTTGAGACCCAGACCGGGAACCCCGAAAGGCGCATATTGATAGTTCAAACTGCAGGTCGCGGGCGTTGTAGGCCGACTCTGAAACGCCCCACGGACACCGCGCTCCTGTCCGTATTCAATTTGCCGTTCGAGCACCGCCTGATAGGTCTGATCGAGAAGCGTTTCGTCGTAGGTGCGCATCACCAGCAGCGGCATCAGGTACTCAAACATGGTGCCGGTCCAGGAGATCAGGGCGCGCTGACGCTGGACGAGGGTCAATTGACGTCCCAGTCTGAGACCAATGTTCCTGCGGAACATCGCCTTTGGCGATGCACAACAACTCGCGAGACGCGCTTCAGAAGCTAGCAGATCGTAATAAGAGTTGTCGGCGCGCAACTCCGGCGACGTTGTAACCGAGTGGTGAACAGTTTGCGGTCCTCGTCGAGCAGGAAACGAAAATCCATTTCGTAAAAAGCAGATTCGCTGATTTGCGCCAGGTGTCTGAGCCGCGCCAGCAGCTCCTTTGCCATGCCGGCGGCGGTTTCGAATTTCAGAGTCAAAGCGTCTAATGCGTTTTACGCTGCTGCCGGAGTTGCTGCCGAGGGTTCGGTCTGCGCCAGCAGCGCACGCTAGTAACGCCGCCAGGTCCAGCATCGCCGCGATCACGGATCCGGGAATCTCAACCAGCGTCGGCAGGTTGGTGATTTGCTGCTTGATATGAATGCCAAAGCGCCTCAGCTTCCGGGCGGCCTTGAGGCACAAACGCATCGATTTCGTCGTGTCGAAACACAGCCCAGGGCAGCAGGGTATTTACATCTCGAGCAAAACCGCGCAGCTGATGAAGAAAGGCGCCGATCCACCAAGTCAATTCCTGAAAGCTGGCCGGACCGTGCTCGAGGGACAGCGCACGCATCGATTCCGATGACCGCCGCTCGGCGGCCGAGGGAATGGAACAGGGTCGCCCAGGTCTCGGGAGAATTCGGACTGTCCGCGGGAAACAGCTCTCTTTGCATGCTTCGATCTCTTCGCGCAGGTGTTTGATGGTGATGACTTCCGTTCGTTGCCGAATGGTGCCGAGGCGGCCGGCCTCTCTCGCTAATGAGATCAATGGTGTCCGCCAGTTCCACGCATCGCGCCCTCACTGAGCACCGGAGCGTCCGCGGTTCAATGCAGAACTGTTTAACCGCGATCAGGTGACCGGCGAGATTTCCACTGTCCACCGTAGAGATGTATTGCGGATTGAGCGGCTCCAGCGTGCGTGTGTCGTACCAGTTGAAGAAGTGACCGCGAAACTTCTGCATTTTTCCGAGCGTGGCGGCAAGGTTAGCTCCTGGCGCTCAGTAAGCTCCAGGAGCGCCGAGATACCAGAGGTCAGCGAGCCGCGGCCGTCGAGAGCAATTGCAGGGCGATGTTTGTTGGCGAAGTGCGGTGCGCCACGACGGGCTGCGGATCTTCCTGAAAGTTGTCCGGGGAGCCAATTAGATTCCGGGCCAACAAAATTCTCGAAATAACGCCAGGTGCGGCGGGCGATCTGCCGCGTCAGGCGTTTTTGGGCTACGCTCGGCGTGGCGCCGGTCGCCAACCGCAGGCTGGCTCCACCCACCAGGCTATCAGCGGCGAGGAAATCCAGGCCAGGAGGAAAGGGCTGGCGGCGATCAGGGCCGCGGGCCGTTGGTAAAGAATCAAGGCGACGATGGCGAACGCCAGTATCTCGACCCGCCAGCCATGAATCTTAGAAACGATTCAGGTCATGCTCGCTCGACGCTTCCGACTGGCTGATCCGGCCGTAATCCACCGCAGCAGACTTCTTTCCGGAAACGAGCTTACGATAAGCAGTGAGTGCGATAGCCTGACTCATCAGACAAGCCTGGTGGGCCAGCAAGGCAAAGGTCAACGCGAACTGCGCAGTATTCGTTCGCACGTCTCCCCAGATGCTCCAGAAGTGGCTGGTCCAGGAGAGTGCCGCGCGGGTGCAACATCACGCTCGTGGTCACGTGCATGTAGACCGGGAACGCCATGCAGGCCAGCGGAAACAAAGTCCACAAAAAGGGTGAGCCCGGAAAGATGGTCCAGGAGGCCAGTAACCAGCAGGATCATCGCCGGCGCCCATCAGACTGCGGCGCAGGTTGTCCAGGAACTTTCCAGCGGGCGATCAGCGGTGTCGATTGCGCGCTTGACGCTGTTGGGAATCGGGAACACGCGGAATAGCCAGCGCGCGATCTGCCAGTCACCGCGTCCCAGCGATCCTGACGCTTGGCGTAACTGTCATAGTGCGCGGATAGTCATCGAGCAGTTCAATGTCAGTGACCAGGGCAGCGCGAGCGAACAACGACTCGAACAAATCATGACTGAGCAGGGGAAATTCTCGGGCACACGGCCGGATAGCGTTCGCTCGAAAGCGTCGACGTCATACAAGCCCTTGCCGGTATAGCTGCCTTCGGCAAAAAGGTCCTGGTAAACGTCAGACACGGCGGTCGTGTACGGGTCGATGCCGGTGACTACCGGAGAAGATGCTCGCAAATCGCAACGAGAGAGCTTCCTCCAGCGATACGCTCACGCGTGGCTGCATGATGCCATAGCCGTAAGTGACCCGATTCAGTTCCGGGTCGATGCGTGGTTGATTCAAGGGATGAATGGCGGTACCGATTAGCTTGCGTGCTGCGTGCGCGGCAACTGAGTGTCGGCGTCAAGTGTGATCACGTAGCGCACGCCGGCGCAGCAGCGACTGATCTGCGGTCTGCGCGATAAAAACTGGTATCTCCGAGCCTCGCAATAGCCGGTTGAATTCGTGCAGCTTGCCTCGCTTGCGCCCAGCCCAGCCACTTGTTCTCCCTGGGATTCCATTGACGGCGACGATGAAACAGATGAAACCGCGGCGTCTCTTCTTTGCTATAGCGTGCGTTGAGTTTTCTACGCCGGCCAATGCACTTTCCAGTAACAGATCATCGCCGGGCATTTCCGCTGCCGGCGCATCGCTGAAGTCACCGATCAAGGCAAAGTAAATGTGCTCATCTTCATTCGCCAGGAGCACTTCCAGCTTTCTACGAGTCTTGTAACGGCCTCAGTGCCGGAAAAGATCACCGGCACCACCACCATGGTGCGCGCCGTGTCCGCACGCCGGGCCGCTGTATCCATTCTCGGTAAGAGATGTGGCTTAAACAATTTAGTGATGTCAAAATTCAAAATGCTGAGGGCCAGATCGGTAGCGGGAATGAAGGCCAGCGAATATAGTGATCAGAAGCAGGGGCAGAGCGGCGCTGACCAATACATCAGATAAACCAGCGAGGCGAGCATGACTGCCGTCAACGTGGAAAACGTCCCAAATAAGAACAGAGTTGGAGTGACGCAGACACCAGCGACGTAACCGTTCGTAAATCGCGGTTGGTAACGAAAACCGTCTCGTAATGTGAGCCCGCATCAATCAGGTAGTAGCCAACGTGCCGCAGTGCGGTGTCGCGACATAGGTGTCCGGGTGCCGGGGTGCCGGGGCAGGTGCTGGGTGTCGGGTGTCAGGTGCCGGTAAAGCGGGTCTTTGACCGACACCTGGCATCTGATACCCGACTCCCGCTTACCGGCGCGTGGCATCTGAGAACCGGCAATCCGGTTCCGCCACCTCGCTGGCCGCGGCGTTGGCCATCTTTACCACAGCTCTGGCGATTTCAACTTCACCGGTATTGTGCGCTTGCTGATCTTCTCAATCACATGACGATAGCGATCGCGAGTAGCAAACCCATCTGGGCGTAAACGCCGGAGGGTCCCGAACCGAGCAGCGGATTATCGATCAGACGTGACTTCCAAAAGTCGCGCCAGTCGATCGTTGAAAGTAATCGCACGCTGCTTCGATGGTGCTGCCGATTGCGACTTGAGCAGCAGCCTCGACTTGGTGTTCGGGCGGATGACCTGCTCGCTGTTGGCGCCCTGACTGGCGAGTTGGCTGCTCGATCCAATCAAACACGGGCACCACTTCGGTGTGTTGTTCGCGCAACCGTTGCGTCAACTGAACCACGAAGGCCAGCTGCCGCAACTCTTGTCAGGCTTTAGCGGGCGTTCGTTGATCAGGGAAACCAGCTCGGCGGGCTGGAAGCGTAGCGCGATCTCCAAAAGCTTGTCCGCAAAATTTGTCGGCCTCTGCGCGTTCGTCTCGCCAGCGAATGATCTCGCAGTGGCCAGCCGGGCGCAGGTTCCCGACCAGCGCCAGCCTTAGGCCGATCGCGAACCGCCCACAGCTCTTCCCGATGCTGAGAGCGCGGGAAACCGATTGGCACGCGCTGATGAAGCGTCGCAGGGGTGACCGGATCGAGACGACTATCAGTATGAGCAACGAGGCCCAGCCGCGGCGTAGATTCGCGGATAGTCCTCGGCTCGCACATCGGATAGCTTTGCGGCAGCTCGCGATAGTAGCCCCGGGGCAAGTTCGCGAATCTCGCGCAACTGCTCTTCGACTGAGATGAAAGCTCATCAAGCTGTCACATCTGGCGGCGCGGGTGTGACTGCTTCTCCTTTTCCGGTATTCGGCTTCGGACGAGGCTGCGATAAGCACCGATCAGCTTTCGGCCATTGTGCCTCAAGGCGCGGCAACAGTGCCGGCGCTGGCCCTTCTTCCTGATTACTTTGTGTTGGCCGCGGCGAGTTCGCGAGCGTGGCTTGCTCGAGCCTATCGGCGCTTGAACAGTTCACCGCGAATGGGCTCTGTCCCTTCGCTGTAAAGCGCAGGATCAGGTTTTTCCGATCGTGATCGAAACAGATCAGCCAGGCCTTCTTGAGAGGCGACCGATCTGTGCGTTAGCGTCGCTCTCTGGCGACGCTTGCTTCAGGGACAACCAAGCGAGTTGTAATCGGCAGGAGGATGATAACCGATCGCCGCCGATGTCGGAAGCTGGGAGAGGCTTTAGGATCAATCTTGAGCGTTCATTCTCGCGGGCGCGAACGCTGTGAATATCGTGCTTAGCACCGACATGACCTAGTAGCCAAAGACGATCACAAAAATCAAAATAGCAGACAAACAGCCGCCTCCCCATTTCCAAGCGGCTAAGCCGCTAGAATCTCCGCGCAAAAGCGACCTTCCATTGATCTCTCCTATTCGAACTACTGATTCAAGATCCCGGGTATGCTCGATTGATATCAGTTCGTACAAAACAAGAGCATCCCGTTAGTCAAAGTCTGCACGCCAATGGAACATCTGCGTCAGTGACAGCCCACTTTGAGCAATAGAGCAAAACGCGGTGGCCACTCGTGGAGGGCTCCTCCTGCTTCCCTTTCACACCAAATGAACTGGGACTAGAATTTAAAGATAGCTGTTGAACTGTATTCCTCTGGCGCTGCATTTCTTCGGGCCTGTCTATTCCCGAACCATCATACCATCAGGCTCTTCGGCGCTGGCCTTAATCCCGTAAGAACATCAGAGCAATCGCGAATTTCTGTGAACCAATCCTGAGAGCGAAAAAAGTGCAGGGGATGGAGCGTCGTTTGCATTACTCCGGCGACAACCACCGGGGAGGGGGGTCAGCGATCGGACCATGTTCGTGCCAGATGGCGCAAGGAGATTCGCAAATGAAAACGGTGAACTCGACCAGTCAGGTTCAAGAGTGCTGCGTGGTTGCCGGCGCTGATCGAAGCGGTTTGAAACCTCAAGTCTCAGAAACACGGGGCAGACTGTTCTTCGCGATGGATCTGGAGAGAGGCGGCACGGCAAGTGAACGTAACGGCCTGATTGGGGGCGGAGGCCGATGAAAATCGCGGCGGCTTGTCAGCTTAACGGCTGGCTCGCGATTTGGTAGCGGCAATGAGAGCAAACCGGTGAACGAATGGATTTGATTGAAAACGACGACCGCCTAATCAGCTCGTACAGGGCGGCTCTACGGAATACTTTGATGGGAGTGATGAGCAGATGGCAGACAACAACGAGGGTGGCGGTAGCACCGGAGTAGTGGCGGTGCTGGTAATCTTTGTGATCATCGTACTGGCGGGGCTGGTGTGGTCTTCAGCGGCCGCTTTCAACTCGCGTAAGAAGATTGATGTGAACATATCGACTCCGCGAAATGAGTGAGCGGACACCTGATCTGCAAACGCCAGGTGCCTGCAAGATCAGGTGAATACGGAAGTCGCTATTTGGCCGGGCTCCTGATGAGTCATGCGCCCGGTCAATCCCAGTATCTGCCCGACGGCGAGATGGTTTCGAGATGTGAATTTGAAATCCTGCCCGCAAGCAGCAAGATCGTGGCTCTTCAGCTCGCGTGGGCCAACGCAGGGATACGATATTCGCATTTGCGGATTCGAGATCTCTAACTCGTGCAGGATTAAGGAAAACTGTCAAGGTCGGGCATCTTGATGTCGAAATCAAAATGTCAGGCCACCAGCCCTTTGAGGATCGTCAAAGCCTGGCTGGCGGATTCGACTGCCTGCACTTCAGCGCCAAACTGAATGAGCATAGTTGGGGCAACTTCAAGCGCGTCGTTGTCGCCATCAACGGCCGCTGATACGCAAAGGCTGCTCAAAGCGCGTACCGTATTGCCCGATGCCGGCTCGGCTACTTGTCCGAGGGCGATCTTCGGGCTCCAGCCGGATCAACAGCGGCAGGGTGACCTGCAAAGCGTAGCGCGCCCTGCCTTCGCCGTCACTTCTTCTGCTTTGGCTGAACCGCCATGCAGTTCAACCAGATGTCTGGACAATCGCCAGTCCCAGGCCCAACTCCCCAGGCTTGCGCGTGAGCGAGCCATCGGCCCAGGGACGGAAACGCTCTCAAACGCGGGGCAGAAAATCAAGCTGATTCCCCTGGCCACCGTCCTTGATCACAATTTGCACCTCAGGAGCTGCTGCTCCGCAAATGGGTCTGGACAAGACTCTCCCGGAGGGGGTAAATTTCACTGGGTATTAGATAATAAATTCCAAACGATCTGTTGCAGGTACCGATCAGGTCACCTGAGACCAGACCGGCCGGGATCAATGGCCATCTGCAATTGAATATTTTACTGGTCGCGCGCCAGCCGCATTGAGTCAACGGCGGCAGCGATCGCCTGGGCCACCTGTGCCGGACGAACATCGAGTCGCACTTTACCGCTGACAATGACGAGACACGTCGAGGATGTCCTGGATCAATTGGCGCCTGAACCTCTGCATTGCGGTCGATGATTTCGATCGCGCGTGCTGGGCACCGTCTTCAGTCAGGTCTCCTGCTGCGCGACTCCGGCCCAGCCAACGATCGCGTTCAAGGGCGTCCGCAGTTCGTGCGAGAGAGTCATGCAAGAAACTCGTCCTCGGTGCGGCTCGCGGCTTCAGCTTCGGCGCGCGCGGCGTGCCCCGGGTGAGCGAAGTTGCTGGCATTGTTCTTCAGCTTCCCGTTTGCGATCCGTAGATGTCCGTGCAGACGCCGGCGTTCGGCGCTCCCCAGTGGTGGGTGAAAACCAGGTTACCAAAACGCTTCAGCCCACTCGTTCGGCGCGCCGTCCGGCCGGGTGAAGCGACACAGGTGGGCGATAGTCGCCCCTGGTTCGCAAGGCGTCTTTCGATGGCGGCCTCCGTGATTTTCCAATCTCCGGGATGCATGTCCCGCTTAAAGCCGGCAACGGTGCCACCGAAGCTGCCTGGCTCTCTAAGCCGTGGATTTCCAGCCGTGCCTATGGACCAGAGCCACCTTGCCGGTCATGATGTTCCATTCCCAGGCCCCCATCTTGCCGGCCATCAAGGCGTAAATTCAGTCGCCCTCGCTCTCTTGCAGCAGTTGCTCAGCCTGCTTGCGTTCGGTGATGTCCGCGAGCGAGAGGCCACCCAGCTCGCGAACATTTCCCCAGGCGCCCATCCAGGTCGGGCCGGTAAGCGCCCTGGAGCCAGTGTGGTCCAACGGTCCGCCGAAGGGCACTTCCCTCCTCGTGGCCTCGACCGACGCGGCCAGCGCAAGACTTCCTGATGTAACCGCGAACTAGTGCAAAAAGCTCGACCGATGATCTCGGCGATCGGTTGGGTCCAATAATTTGTTCCGGCGTCAGGCCGGGCATTTCCGCGTAAGCGCGATTCACACGAACGTGTAACGCAGATCCCGGCTGCACTGCGTCAGCATGCGCGATCGGTGTCGTGCCTGTAACCAACTGCAGTTTGGCTTCGCTGGACCCGTGACTTTTCTTCCGTTCGCTGCCTGCTCGCTGACAACTGCAGCCAGGACCAGCGCGGGTGATCGCCATGTTCCCGATGTAGGGCTTGCAGGAGCAGGGAGACCGCTGTTTGTGTCGGACTGAGCAAATGGCTCCCATGTCGTAAGCCGTACCCCAAACCGCGATCGCGGAAATCACAGTCATGTATGCTATGGCGGCGCCAGCGTGGCACCCAGGCGGAATGCGGCCCACAGCAAAAGCGGAATGGTAAGATGTCCAATGGGATAGCGCGTGGTACGTGGCAAGAGCAGGTCGCTATACACGAACAGGCAGACGCTCGCAATCCAGCACGATCACTATGATCGATTCAGCCAGTGGCGCCTGCCTCGTCCACCCCTATCTTCATCGATCCAGGTGACCAATAACGGCACTACCAGGAGGGCACCGACTGCGTCTCCCAACCACCAGGTTAACCAGAGCGTGCCGAAGTTTTGCCATAACGCCGCGCCACTCATGCCGGAGACTGAGATTGCCGATCGTGCGCGCTCTCTCACTATGGGGCTGCCGATGGGCGCGAGCAAGATGAACTTCAGCAAGTCTCCAGCGCTCATTGAAAGGGCTGCAAGTGTTCCTGCAAACGATACAGCAGGAAGACAGCTGTGACCGCTTCCAGGTGTTGCCCACGGCTATCACAGCCGCGGTCGGTGCCGAACGGGTCAGCAAGTTCGCCGGTAGAGCCCCAGGAAGATGCCCGGAGAAATGCGATAACCTGAGCCACCAGACAGCAACGATCGCCACTCCGGGTTGCTGGCCACACCGGTGAGACGCTGGCGTTCAGGAAGGCAGGATAAGCCCAGCCTTAGCAGCTGCAAAATAGACCGCCGCGACGGCCAGGAGCTGGATCAGGTAAACAATCCATCTGCGCTTCATAACATCCGGCCTTGATCAGTTGAGCAAAATTCACCAGGGGGAAAAGAAACGTCGATCTGCCCGGGAATATCCACCTGGGCTGGCACCAAGGTGGTGCAAAGGTGATGGACAATCTATAACATCGGCGAGGTTAGCTTACAACCAGGAGAAGCACTTGAGCGGTGAGGCGGGCATTGATCGTCGAAACAGTTTCAAGAGCCTCAGCTATCGTTTGTGTCTTGCTCTTGAAGGGGGCACACAATTCAAGCGGAATGTCCGTCCGGATCGTCGAAATAGGAGCGACCGGGCCGGCATCCATTCGTGGAGAACTGGCCCGAAACGCTGACGCCCCTTTCGGTAAGCAGTTGCGCTGCTGTTTCGAGATCAGCCTCATCCACGGTAGAAAGCAAAGTGTTGCGGCATCGGCCAACTGCCCTTGTCTTCCTGCAACACGATCATGCGGCCTTGCCGCCGGCCCATAAAAACAACCAGTTCTGTTTCGTGTCGCGCACCCCTTCCTTCAGACCAAGGGTCTGCGTGTAAAGGTCTCGGCGCGCGCCAGGTCTTTAACCCGGATGGCTATTTCATAGACTCCGCGAATAGGCAGCAAGTTTGACCTCCTTACTTTTGTAGCCGGACTGCGGTCTGTGATTCGCCGGCCTGATCAGAGATTGAAGTCTGCGCTACTTTTGTTCCGAATCGCGGTGGCGGCGCTAATGGCGTCGGCAAGTTCCCTCGATTAGATGTCCCCACCCTGAGCTAAATCTGGTTTGCCGCCCAGCAATACGCACCGAACGAAGCTGCC
>ERZ1370068.467-contig-10423_pt1 | contig 26225 bp, 45 predicted proteins | sample MGYA00561227_ERZ1370068 | MGnify/ENA primary metagenome ERZ1370068 (study PRJEB38410, sample SAMEA6850437) | metagenome | study: Metagenomic assessment of the ecological functions of the soil: analysis of the soil microbiota associated with the...
ATCCAGCAAACGGATTTAGCTGAGAGAAGATGTTCGCGACATGACGCGGCGCCATTCTGGATAGTACGAACGATTGAGGTAAAGTCCACCCGACCGAGGGTGAACTGGCGTTTAGTCCAGATCTCTTCAATAACTCCCATCTTCCGCCTGACCAATGAGCGGCCCAAACATTTCAACCAATTTCTGCTTGAGCTCCCCAGAGACTGAAGAGCCTTTCAAAATAGTCCTGTTCCCAGCAACAGGAGCTCCCATTCTGCTGATTTGATCAAAGCAGAAAAAGGTGAGGGGGAGGCAAGATCAAAGAGGCCCCTTGTCGATGAGAGGGTCTGATTGTGAGAGATGATGAGGGTGGCGCGACATTGGGAACAACTGCAGCGGCGTCGGAGCCATCAGGTGAGTGGCACGCCCAGATCAAGGTTCCGCTGGCCCAGGCTTGCCAGGGTTCCAGCGCCAGTCCTGGAGAGCGCTAGTCAGAACACTCTACAATAGAAGCTGCCACCCAAGATCTCACGAAGCGGCACCTGCTATCTCGCCTTTCGTTCGTGATGCCGAGAACGGCGGCACCGGTGGCGGCACATCGACATGCCGATGGGGCGATCAGTTTGTCCAGGCTGGGAATTCCAGCGCCCAAGACCAGGCAGCCAGGACATTTCGGCAGGACGGATCGCCGCCGCGGTGATTCAAATCCGTTTGACGCGCGATGGCGTATCGCCAATCCCGGCTCCGGCGCTCGGTTAGCACGCAGAAACGTGGTCTTGTCCTTGTAGTGCGGTTGTCTCGAGCTGGACCTCGTCCCACGGCGTTCTGTACCAGCCGGTCGGTAAGCGCTGATGGCCTGCAAATAGAGCGAGTAGAGCCCCAATGGAGCCCACATCCGCTGTCCCAGAAATTGACCAGGATGAGCCGGGGGACCTGGACTCGCGCGTCACCTCTCGATGGTGATGAAAATGCGTCAGCCTCGTCACCCGGGACGTTGGTGACTCTGGTCCGTGGATGTATTCAATCAGGCCCCGCGGGCCACGTGTTTCCGACCCGCGCCTGGTCGTGCTGGCGGCTCCGGCATCTGGGGCTTCGAAAAATCGTCCAGCTCGGGCACCTTCGCAACCATCCTTCGCATTGAGCGAGGATGTTCTCCAGCTGGCGAAGCACGTTCTCGCGGCTTGCCACACCCATCTCCGGGCTTCTTCTGAATCACCACCTCTCCGACGGCCTCAAAAGCAGTCGCTTGGGAAGAACGTCCATTGAACGCCACGGGGCAGCCCCCAGTCGCGATCGTTGACCTCCGTGCTCCCATGGTAGAGAAACTCTTGTTCTGGGTTGCGGTCGCCGAGGCAGGCCGTCGGGCCCCGCGCTCCGATCTGCTTGCGGAAGTACTCCCGTAAAAGTCGTCGGACTTCGCCGGCTGGTAGAAGCCAAAGTCGTCCGCACCTCGCCATGTTGCCGGTCCCACGATGCTGGCCGTTGGGCTGAAGTGCGCGAGAGGACACCGGCACATTAACACGGGGTTTTGAAAGGACTGTCCCATGGGCTGTGTCGGCGCGCGAGTGCGGGGATGCTGCGCAGCCCGTCAGGGCGAAGGTCTCTGAGTAACGCATCAGCCTCCGCCAAGAAGTGACGATTATGACCTTGCGCTTTCTGCATCCTGGCTCGGTGCCCACGGTCGCGCCCAGAGCCTGGTGCGTGGCAGGATGCGGTGGGCAATGCTCCAGCGAACCCGCGAGTCGGAACGAAGCGGCGTTTGTTCACAGTAGGTGCTAGGGTGCTGGGTGTTAGGTGCTAGGTGCGGGCCGAAGCCGTACGGCCATGGTTTCAGCGCTTCTGGTCGGAGCCGTGACGGCATCCGACCTCCCCAGTCTTCAATAAGGTGTGCGACGTTCACTGTCGGTCGACTCGAGAAGGCTGAGCAGCCGTGGGCACACAGAGCAACAAATGTGCGTCTCGAGTCCCATCAAGGAACCATTGGCCACTGAAAGATGGTGGAGGTGAGCGTCGCCGAGGTGATTCTCGCCCGTGGCCCTTCGGGTCGATGCTGGCCGGAATGGGCGGGGGCTGGCGCCCGCTGAATCTGGCTCGCCAGTCCACAGGTTTCGGGCACCTCCGGCAGACTTGGCCGTCAGCGTGTAGACGTCTCGCGGCCACCGAGATCCACTGCCTTCTGCCAGACCAAGCAGATCCCGGTAACTGTTGATAGTCACCTGCTTGCCCGTTCTGAAGAACCCTATCACTCCGTCAGTAATTAACACCCAGCACCTAGTACCTCCTCCCGTTACCTGCAATTCCCACCCGGTTATCTTTCTTCCGAACCTTTCTGCCAAGGTTCAGCGGGTGGTCGTAGCCTCGGCAAGATGTCGCCAGCTGGGGCTGGCAGCAGTAAGGTCCCAGAGTCGCAGGCCATGCCTCCTCTCCTCGGGCGATCGAATTCAATTGACGCGTGACGAGCTTGGCGGACTTGTGGTAGCCATACTTGAAGCGATCGATCAGGCGCAGAGGCGCTCCGTGACGATTGGTGAGCGGCTTGCCTTCGATTTCAAGCGTCAACAAGACTCTCGTGGATGAGAGCATTTCTTCCAGCGACATGTATTCGTACCATTTGTAGAACAATCGATACGGATCGCTTGGCCTTCAGAGGTTTCACCGCTTCAATCAAAATGAATAAGAAGCAGCCACCGTGACCTGAGATGAACATTGCACACACCTACCCGAGAGTTCTGCGCTTCTGAGGGAACTGGCAATCGTGCTATGTGACGATTGTGGTTTTTCCAAGAGACCGCGTGGATCTTGAGGCGAGATAGGTTGCCGACTGACTGGCCGCACCTGGAACACCACATGATGCGAAGTCCGAACTATCAGCAATATCGAACGAGAAGCTCGTTTTGCTCGCTCCGCGCTTCACGCCTGCCCAGACCGAGGTTTTCAGCTGTGAAGCGGGCTGCGGCAGTGCCAGTAACATGGTGGCCGATTCATAGACTCCCAATTCTGGTAAAAGAGGAAGGAACCCGTGCGTTTGAAAACCTTTTTGACGCAAGATCGTAACAAGGCATTGAAACGCACCCAACCCAGTGTATCTGCGTAACTGGCAAACCATTACGTCCCTGCCGGCAGTCACATCGTGACATTATTTTACCACCAGCTCCAGCCGCTTGAGACCAGGCCACAGGGCTTGGTCGGAAGGTGCAAGCCCGCTCTTCCGCTAAGCCAGCTTCGAGCGTTGAACGCGTTCACTGAAAATGCCGTTTCCCTATGCTTCCTAAAAACGAATAAACCTGGAATAGCAGTAATGCGGCGTCGAAGGTCTTGGGGGCCTAGCTGAATTGCCCGCTCCAAAGCCGGCTGCGGCTCTGAAATCTTTCTTCTGCCTTCCGGTAAGACGCCGCTAAGCCTCGGCGCAGATCTCCCAGCAACGCTTCGGGTTTAGTCGAGATCGATTTCTTGAGTATACCGAGCTGCCCGCTTTGTCCAGCTGGCTCCAACCGGAGCTGGAAGCGACCCACCTGTGCGATTAAGCCCCTTGGCATGGAGGAAGTGCCCCAGAAGCAATTTCTCGGATTGGCTCTGGCAAAGCTCGGCGAACTCCTCGGTGATCTCGGCCAACCGCCCTTCAGCATGGCTGATGATGCGTGCCAGAAAAACACATACGGCTGCTCGACCTTCGGAGCAAGCTTCCACGGTTCCGAAGAGAACGTCGCCGACAGCCCCTCGGCAAACTTTCGTGCCGGCCATAGTTGGCGACGCCAAGCGCTAACTCCGAGTTGCGCGCTTCGGGTAAGAATCTTCTTAGCGGGCTCGAGAAGCTGAATTGCCACATCGAAGCCTCGGTGCACCCAGAGCAAAGCACATAGGCCAAGTCAGAAATGACAGTGCCGCTTCCTCGCTGGTGGGCGCAGCCGGTCGCTTTCTGCAGTTCAACAATCGCGTGTTGTCGAACTGTCCACGATCGGTTTCCGTACGCCTTGCCCAGTGCAGATTTCGTGGAGGTCAGCCCTCTTCTCCTCGGCCGAGTGCCTTGCCAGCCAACTCGACGGCTGGCCTGGGCTGGCCGGCCTGGCAGATGGGAACAGACACCGCCGCGCGCACTGGCAAAGCGTCGCGGTCGCCGAAGCCGACAGCCGCGGTAGCGGCGCCGAGCACCTGCCGCCTTCGCCCAGTTCCCGGTTTCCCAGAGCGTGGAACAAGTGCACAGACCGTGCAACATGACCGGATCGTCGTTGCCGCAGACCTCCTCTGCCTCGGGCTGCAGCCTCGGCTTAGCCTGAGGTCTGTTTTTCATCCCTCCTTCGCTGCGCTTTGCGCTTAGTGCTAACCAGACTTGGGCGTGAGCGGGGTCGCAGCTGCGATGCGCGATCCCAAGCCAGCTACTGCTATGGAATAGATCCCGGGCGTCAAGCGCTGCGTGAGGCCGAGCCGATGCCGGGCGCCGAAGCTGGGCGGGTTCAGCCTCTCGCAACTCCTTCCAAAGCATCCGGACGCGCTTCCAGCCTGCCGGCCATTCCAGCATAAAGGCGCATGCAGCCTACTTCCGACGCTGTGGCCAGGACCCAGGAGAGCACCCAGAACCAGGAAGGGGCCAGCCAACGGGGTCCAACCTCCCAACTAAGTTTTCAGACCGGCAGCCGTTGGGTCCCCCTGCACTTTCACCACGAGCCTGATCGAGATCATGCGAATCGGTGAACGCGATACCTTCTTTTACACCGTTTCCAGCAAGGCTCCTGAACCAGTGTCATACATAAAAATCGGTTCCCCGGTGCAGTGAGGAACCGATTTGGGGGCCGGGTAGTGGCAGCTACCGTGAAATCGCAGCCTCAATTGGACGGGGCAGGCCACTCCGTCGTAGCCTCGGGAGCTCTCGCCATAGAAACTGGAACTGCCGCAACGCGGGTTGAAGTTTAAGCCGCTCCGTCCCGGTAGGGTCCCCGACGATTCTCCCGGAACGGTACTGGCCCCTGCTGATTACCGATGCGCATCTCGTTCGGAACTGCGTGTGCGCATTCGGTTAGGTTGGAAACTCGGCACGGAACTGCATCGGTATCGCTCAGTAATTGGGAAAGTCTTTGAACAGAGAGAAGTCCAGCGCTGGCAGTCCCGGGGCCATAAAGTTACTATAGTTTCCCAGATTACCGTACGCAAGCCGGGCGTCGGGCGCGTTACGGCAGTGATGCTCGGAACCACTGTGGTCCGAGTCTCCTTCCTCCTGACGGAGCCGCGTTCGGGTCCCCGTCCAGCAACCAGATCGGGGCGCACCGTACACGCCGCAACGCTGCAACTCTGTTCGCGAGTCGTTGGGGATCGGAATGCAAAGCCGGAGTGACAGGGTCAAGGTACCGTTGGCTTGCCAAACCCCGACGACCATGTCCACTAGCAGCTTTCGTTCATGCTGCCGCCGAACTTTCTTCCCTCGGCCGAGGGGCAGTTCCGCTAATAAATTGCTGGCGCACAAGGTGGCGGTGCGCGATGTGGAAGTTGGCATGAGGCATATTCCCGGAGTGCCAAAGGCAAATGGTCAGCCGCGCGTTCCGGTCCGCCGAAGCCGGGTGTGTACCCACATCCGTCAGCGCGTGCGACCAGGTATAGGAACCAAGGAACGACACACCGTTTGAAAAGTCTTCTCCAGCTTTCCATACAGACCATGGTAACGAGAGAAGCCATTTGAGTTGGTCGTGTTGGTGCCCTGATCCAGGAAGGTAAGGCGCCGACGCGGGACCGGTGGGCAGGCCAGGAGCGGCCGCATTGACGGGCTGTTGTGGATCGTTCAGGTTGACGAGACGCTGCCCTTTCGATCCAATGCAAGCCACTTCCAGTGAAGTGTGGTAGCCCAATTCGCGCTGAACTGCAAAGTTCCATTTGTGCACCAGTGGATTGCGGAAGTTTGAAACGATGGTGCGGAACGAGATCGCGGCCGGCAGCGTGAAGACATTCGTCGGAATCCGTCGGAGAAACGACCAAGGCCGGAACCAGCGCGAAATCGCCCCCGCTTCCAGTTTCCAGGCGTTGCTCGGAAATTGAAGGGCGCGTTCTCACCGCGGTTTGGGTTGCCCCCTGATTTTCTTCGCCACCATAGAACATTCCGTAACCAGCCCGCACGACGGTCCGATTCATGACCTCCCAGGCAACGCCAATACGAGGTGACCAGTCCGTCTTATCCCCAGGGAATCATGTGATCGTCTACCTGGCCGCGTTCGACCTTAATCTGAGGAAATGCTGTGGCAAAGTTAGAGGAAGCGTCTCGTCCTGATTAGGACCTTTGAATGACTAGAGTGAGCCTGTCCTGATCGAACGTCGACTGGCGTCCCCAGGATTCGCCAATCGTGGCGAAAACAGCTCGCTAACGCAGTCCCAAATTAACCGTCAGCTTCGGACTGAGTTTCCAATCGTCTTGAAGTACGTGGCATAGGAAACTTTGTCTGAGGAGACGAAGTTACCTGAAGTAATTCGGCTATTTCCGGGTAGCCGAGGAGCCAGCCTGCGATGCCATCCCCAGTTCCGCTTGGGAACTGCGGACTTTGGGTCCGGTTCCTCTGGAATCGCATGGTCCCACGGGGTGATGGCACTTGGAAGAAGGGGAACCCTATAGGTCGGTATTCGAACCCCATCTTGTAAGCGTGCTTTCCTTTGTTGAGCGACACATTCTGAATGAAGTCCCAAACATTGGAGTACTCCAGAGTCGGCAACCACTGGCACCACCAGGCGCGGCGCCGCCATCGTAACCCTCGGGCACGATCAGTCGGCAACCCGCCATTGAGGTCTGAGAAAGTTTGCAATCCCCCAATGCCAAATTCCTTTGAGATCCTTGGTGGCGTTAGCCTGAACACGCGAGGTTACTAGGCGAGCGAAGGCAATACGCGACTCAGTGATGAGATTTGGACTCCACACGCGTGTCCAACTCAGCATTGCATTCCTACCCAAATTCTTTTCCGTCTCACCAGCAAAACCGGCCCCGTCCAGAACCGAAATGGCGGAGCGTTGAACTTGTCTTCATTCGACCAGCTAAGGCTTCCAAAAGGCTGTCCTTTGTCGCTCAACTTGTGGTCGATGCGAATATCCCACTGATTGACCGTCCCTGTGCCTGAGGTTAAAGCGTAGAAATTCGTTGCCGGGAATGCGGTCATTCAAGTTCTGATTGGGGTTGGGATAGAGATCAATCAAGCTTTTTCGCGGCTGGGTCAAATCGATTACCTCGGAATGATGTTGCCCGGGAAAAGCATCTCGGACCAACTGGCCATTCACGGTTCGGTTGGTCGTGATGTCATAAATGGCACCTCCATGACGGGCGCCCCAAAACATCGTTCCCAGCACATTGCCTGTCAGCAACCTGGAGAAGTTGCCATTCCTGAACTCAGGATGGGGAACGGTGCGCGTGAAGGTGTTGCCGATGCCTGGGACCGCGCCGCCTGTCGAGGTGATCCGGGTACCTTGATAATCGCCAAAGAAGAAGGTTCGGTCTTTGATAATTGGGCCCCCTACCGCCGCGCCGAACAGGTTTTGCTTAAAAGGTCCTTTTTTCACCCCGGCACGGTTCGATTCCCACTTATTAGCCGCCAGTGCGTCGTTCTGAAGAAACTCGAACGCACGCGCCGTGAATGCCGTTTGTGCCGGACTTAATGGTTACATTCACCACACCACCAGCGCCGACGTCCATATTCAGCGTTGTAGCCATTCGTCAGGATTTTCATCTCCCCAATCGCTTCGATCGAGGGTCCGACGACATAGGCTGTCTGATTGATAAATCAATCACATTGACGTTGTTATCAACGCCGTTGAGAAGGAAGTTGTTTTGACCATTCGAACGAACTCCGTTCTGCTGCGAACTCCGCCACCCGCAGCGTCACGCGCACCGGGTTCCGCTGGAAGAACCGCCGAGGCTGTGCGGGCCAGGTACGAAAACTTGCGCTGGCCGCACGAGGGCAAGATTGAGACCTGCTGCGACTGAATCGTTCCTTCCAACTCTGCACTTTCGGTTTGCAGAGCCGGAGGAGCTGTCGGTAATTTCGATTGCCTGCGTCACTTCACCAACCTGCAGGGTGATGTTGACCTGGACACGATCTCCACTATTGAGCTGGACGTTTTTCTGAACTGACTTCTTGAAACCAGCCAGCTCCACCTGAATCGTGTAGACACTCCGGCTTTCAAAGGTGGCCGAATATAGTTGCCGCTTTCATCTGTCGTCAGTGACACGGCTCGATTGGGTAGCATCTTCAGTCACGAGTTACTTTGGCACCGGCAACGATGGCACCACTAGGATCTGTCACCGTTCCGAGCAACGGTTCCCATGTCGCGTTGAGCCCAAGCGGGCGAGGCCAGGCATACGCAGACGATGACTGCAATCAACACACGCGAAGCGTGGGTGTCATGATATTCTCCTCTCAAATCACACATGGTGAGTTTAGTGGACAAAGTAGCGCTTACCGATGTTTGTGGTAGGTCTGATATGTCAGAGCACGGATGGTTCCAAGTTGGCGCAAACAGGGCATCTGAATTTTAACGTTGATTCTTCGATAGTTATTGGATTCCAGCCCGAGCAGTTGGCGCAGAAGCCCCCGATCTGGTACGAAATTCTGTTTTCCGTATACGAAAACATGAAAGCGTTATATGGAGAAGTCCTGAGTTCGGAGAATGCGAGGCTCTTCTGCTTCAGCCCGGGAAAGCCTGGTTTGCCACCCCATCGCATTTGTGCCAACGCGCCTCTCTTGCGGTAGCTCTAATCCTCAGCCTTCGGAGCCAAGGCACTGGACGTTCAACATGACCGTTCGAGTACCTGTTCTGCTTCGTGCTCAGTCTGTTCGTGGCCGGAACGACCCAATCCTTACCCGAGTCTACGCCAGCCTTAAACCAATCTGCCCGCCGGCGTCATTTATTCGACATCGCCAGCCAGGCGGGATTAGTTCACACCAACACATATGGGGGTCGGAGCAAGAAAGACTACATTCTGAACCACAGGTAACGGTGTCGCCGTCTTCGACTTCGACGGTGATGGATGGAGCGATTTGCTGTTCACGCAACGGACAGACCTTAGAACGGGACGAAGCTGCCCAAGTCCGGGGCGTTGGTTCTCTACCGAAACGATGGTACAGGGCGTTTAGCGACATCACGGCCAAGGCTGGACTGGAGGACAAAAGGCTGGGCGCAGGGATCTGGCGGTTGGAGACTTCGACAATGATGGCCACTCGCGATGTGTTGGCGGACGTTCTATGGGCACAATCGTCTCTACAGGAATTCTGGGAGCGGTGACTTTAACGACGTGACGGCTCGCGCGAAGTTGCCGGACAGCGGAATCCGGTGGGGTACCGGCTGCAGCTTTCTGGACTACGACCGCGACGGTTGGCTGACCTGTTTGTAGCCAACTATGTGAGATCTCGATCTGGAAAGACCCCAAAGCCTGGCCAGAACCCCAACTGCTTTTGGAAAGGCATCCCGGTGATGTGCGGACCTCGCGGCCTGCCACTCGGCCACAACGTCCTCTATCGCAATCAGAGGGACGGCACGTTTGCCGACGTTTCTGAGCCGGCGGGAATCCTCAAAACCTGGAGGGCGCTGCACGGCCTTGGGGGTGGGGTGGCTTCCCGACTTCGACAACGACGGTTGGACGGACATCTATGTATTTTGCGTGTGATCGGGAACCCCGAGCCTGCTCTTCAGAAACCGTGGCAACGGGGCTTTTGAGGAGCGCGGCGTCCAGAGCCGGCGTCGCCTACAATTTCGACGGTCACGCTCAGGCTGGGATCGGGAGTGGCCGTGGCTGACTACGACGGCAACGGGTTTCCGACATTGTGAAGACAAACTTCTCCGGCGATTTGCCTTCTCTCTATCACAATGAGGACGGAAAGTTTTTGAGCGATCTCGCCAAGCAGGCGGGGCTGGCTGCCAGCCAGCTGTTGGGGGATGGGGCGTGCTCTTTTCTGGATGCCGACGAGGACGGCAGGAAGGACATACTCATGGGCTAATGGCCACGTGTATCCCGAGGTCGACACCGCCGGCACCGGAGATCGCTATTTGCAGAAGACCTTGCTCTATCGCAACCTCGGAATGGACGCTTTTCAGATATCAGCGATCTGTCAGGTCCTGCGTTCGGTCATTGCGGTCCGCTCGGGGTATGGCCTCCGGAGATATAGACGGCGATGGCCAATCCGGAAGTGGTCATCGTGAACATGAATGAGCGTCCCAACCTCCTTAAGAACGAGGGCAGCTTGCAGCACGCTGTTGTCATAAGCCTCTCCGGGACAACTTCCAACCGCAGCGCGATTGGTGGGCGTGCGTGACGGTCGAAGCAGGCGGACTGCGCCAGATGGACGAAGTTCGTAGTGGCGGCAGCTTTTATTCAAATAGCGATCTCGCCCCTGCATTTTGGTTTGGGCCGCGCCACGACGTTGGACCGCTTGGATGTTCGCTGGCCAAACGGGAAAAATTCAATCCTGGCGGGATCTTCCCGTAGACCATCGGCTGAGAGTTACTGAGGGTTCGCAGGAGATCCAGAAGCGTCCTCTGCGAAGGATGATGAAGATAAGGTGTCAGGTGTGAGGTGCCAGGTGCTTCAGGTGGCAGAGAGCGACCCCAGACTACCTAGCGTTCGATGTCCCGCACCTGGCACCTAACACCTGGCACCCAGCACCTACTCATGAATCGACGACAGTTCCTTCAAACAGCGCTAGCCGGAAGTGGCGCTCTTTGGCTGCCGGCGCAGTGGACTCAAAGCAGTCCGTTTCAAGCACCGCCTCAACCTGCCACCTTCCCGGTTAAATTTCGCAAGCCGAGTCCTTATGAATCGGTTTACGCATACATTGAGCCAGGACACGATGAGTTTCCTGAAGAAAAGCGGGTGGAAGAAATCACGGCTCTCTTGCACCGCGCTATCGAGGCCCGCTCTTTCCCTTTGGCTGCCGATTTTCAGGGATCGCCGCCATTGCCGGTTCGCTCCGAGACCGTTGAATCCGATTCCAGCAACGAGCCCGTTGTTCGCACCGCCGTGTTTGGAGCTGTCGACCGGCCTTTTGCCCAAAGCGTACGGTATTGGATTGAATCGCTGGGGCAGATCCGTAGCCTGCGTTTCTACGTCACACAGATCGATCTGGGGCCCGGCGATCGGGCGAACGTGCGGGTCCGCTTCGAAATCGCGAGCCGGCAACAGGAAGAGCTTCACTATCGGGTGGGACAGTGGAGATGCAGGTTTGGGTGGGTGATCGGTTGAGCCAGTTCGAGCCTTTGGAAGAAACGCTCACCACAGCAACCAAGCCATTATTCTCAGATGTGACCCAAGAATTTCTGGGAAACTCAGACTCCTTTCAACGTCAATTGCGGCGTGGCGTGCCTTACTGGCGCGCCCGCCTAGACTCGGCGAGCGGCATCGACGTCTATGGCAACAACGGCATTGCTGTCGGCGACATCGACAACGATGGTTGGGATGAGAATTTACGTGTGTCAGCCCGGCGGCCTGCCGAACCGCGACTCTACCAGAGCCGCCAGGGCCGTCTGGAAGACATCACCGAGCGTGCCGGAGTTGGAGTTCTTGACGACACTTCGTCGGCCCTGTTCGTCGATTTTCGCAACAGCGGTTTGCAGGACTTGCTCGTGCTGCGCTCAGGCGGGCCGCTGCTCTTTCTCAACCAGGGTGATGGCCGGTTTCAGAGTCAAACCCGATGCGTTTCGGTTTGCCTCGTCCTCCTCAGGGAACGTTTACCGGAATGGCTGCCGCAGACTTTGACAACGATGGCCGCGTCGATGTGTATCTTTGCTGCTATATCTACTTTCAGAGCGAAGACCAGTATCGCTATCCGGCCCCGTACCACGACGCACAGAATGGCCCGCCCAATTTTCTATTCCGTAATCAGCTCAGCTCTGATGGTCGCGGTTTCTTCGAGGACGTCACAGAAGCCGTCCGGGATGAACCAGAATAACAACCGCTACAGTTTCGCTCCAGCCTGGTGTGACTATGACGGTGATGGCTGGCCAGGATCTTTTATGTGGCCAACGACTTCCGGGCGCAGTAATCTTTACAGAAACCAAAAGGGACAGTTTGAAGACGTTGCGAAACCAGCCAATGCGGAGAATATCGGGCCTGGAATGAGCGCCTCCTGGTTCGACTATGACGGTGACGGACGACCGGATCTGTACGTCGGAAACATGTGGACGGCGGCTGGACAGAGAATGGTTCGGCACAAAGAGTTCTTGCCCGCGAAACAAGGAGGGGTTTCCGCTTACCACGGCCACACGCGAGGGAATGCGCTCTACCGCAGTCGCGGAGACGGAACCTTCGAGGACCGCAGCGCACAAGAAGGCGTAGAAATGGGACGCTGGGCTTGGTCGGCAGATGCGTTGGATTTCGACAACGACGGGTCGCCGGAGATCTACGTGACCTGTGGCATGATTTCGAGCACGTCACAAAAAGATCTGTCCAGCTTCTTCTGCGTCAGGTGGTGGCGCGCACGCCCAACTCGCTCGAAGCGGCACCCCGCTATGAGAACGGCTGGAACGCGCTGAACCAATTGATCCGCGAAGACTACAGTTGGAATGGCCGGGAGCCCAACGTGTTCTATGCGCGCCGCGGTGATCGGTACTATGACCTCTGGGCATCTCCGGCCTCGATCTTGCGGAAGACAGCCGTGCTTTCGCTGCCACCGATCTGGATGGCGACGGCAGTCTCGATCTGCTGCTCAAGAGTCGTCTTGGACCCTCAGCTCAGAGTTTTTCGAAACGAATGCGGCGCCCAGCGGCAGTCGATGGCTTTGCGTTTGATTGGAACGAAGTCGAACCGGGATGCCATCGGAGCGCGAGTGGATGTGGAGACTGCCGATTGCCGATTGCCAATTGCCGATTGCCAACAGAAGCGAACGTTGAGCCAATTTGTTCGTGCAGGTTCGGGTTACCTCTCTCAGCACACCAAGACGCTTTACTTTGGATTGGGAGAAGCAACGGGCGCCGCTATGGTTCGTGTGCGATGGCCCGTCGGGCCTCATTCAGGAGTTCAGAAACCTCGCAGCCGGCTTCCGCTATGAAATCGTCGAGGGCACAGACAATCTCAAAAGAACTGCGTTCCTGCCCCGAAAAAAAGAATCGACGGCCAATCGGCAATTGACTTCAGTGCAAGGAGAGAAACACCCCGCAACTCCAGGAGACTTGGTTGCTCGAACCGATACCGCTGCCGCAAAAGCACGCGGGACCAGCATTTGTCTGCCTGACGGGTCCTCGCCCGGCGACGCAAGTGGAAGGAGTACCCTTCGAGCTTGTTGATCTTACCAAAGCGACTCCGGGACACGGCTGCCGTTTACTTCGCTCTTTCGGCGCTACCTGTTCGACTGGCGCGCCGATCTGGTTCTGCCTCTGGTCTTCTTAATCGACAGCGAAGGTCTGGCGCACAAGGTGTATCCTTCCGTTCCTCGGCCTCGGTGCTGCGCGCCGACATGGAAAAACTCAGAGCCAGTCAACGCGACCCTGCGGCGCGGCAGCGTTTAGCGCTGCCGTTCGAGGGCCAATACTATACGCAGCCAGCACGTCGCTACTTTCAATTGGGCGCTGCTTTCCTGTCGGCCGGATATCCGGACCAGGCGCTTCAATATCTAGACGAGATCGTGAGACAGACACCAGCCAATTACAAAGCGCAACTGGCCATCGGACAGATTCACCTGGACGCTGGACGGCTGGACGAGGCGCAACGAGCTTTAGAGACGGCGCGCGAACTCAATCCGCAGTCTCCGGAGGTGTGGAACGATCTCGGAGGAGTGCAGGCTGCACGTGGGAACTACACTGAGGCGCTGACACTTTACGAAAAGGCACTGTCTTTCAAAGCCACCTTACCTTACGTTTTAAACAACGCAGCCCAAGCCTATGCCAAGACTGGCGACCGCGCGAACGCAGAGAAACTACTTCGGCGAGTCCTGAACTGGATTCCCAGGATGCTGACGCGGCGAACCAGCTCGGGCTGCTGCTTGCGCAGCAAAACAGAACGGTTGAAGCGCGCCAGCTCTTTCAGCAAGCAATCGCCGTGCGTCGGGATCATGCGGGTGCCATCAATAACCTGGGAGTGCTTTACTCCCAAATGAACCAGGTCAACGACGCGATTGCTGCCTTTCAGTATGGCATTGGCGTAGCTCCCGACTCCGACAGCCTCTACCTGAACCTGGCGCGCCTTTATGTTAGACTTCAAGAACGGAACAAAGCTCGGGACACACTTCAACGACTGCTACAGCGCAAACCCAATGATCCGGTTGTCACTCAAGCGCTCCGGCAGCTTGACGGCTTGCCATGAGATGGTGGAGCCCAAGTGGACAAAGAAAACCTGACCGCCGAGACGCAGAGACGCAGAGATAGTCGTACCTCCAACAAGCTCGCACCTTCGCGAAACACCGCAGGATCTTTTGCGTTTTTTGGTGGCATACTCATCCACGTCAACTTGCCTCGATGCCTCACCCTGCTGGGCATCCTGATTCTGCTCTGCCAGCTATTTCCTCGCTCAGGATCGACCACTTGCAACGGCGCGCGAAGAGAAGCCTGTCGTCGGAGAGTCCAAGCCCTTGGAAGACCGGATTCTCGACCAGTTGATCGCCCATATCGCTGCTTCCACGCGCGCGCTTCACCTTGCCGAGAGTCCGTCTGCACGGATTTCAAAGCCGCCGGCTGTGGCACCGGGCGCGACCGCCTCTGCTCAGCTTCCGCTATTTCGAAGGAAAGCAGCGCCATCGTTTCGGGAATCTCGATCTAGTGATGGACGACGCCGGGCACTGAGAAGACTTTCGATTGGCGATTTGGGATTGCCGATTTGAGTTTGCGAATCATCATTTTTCTGCTGCTTGTTTCAGCCCCCTTTGTGCCGGCCCAGACTCCGCTCGACGACGCCCTTTTGGCTATCGAACGCGGCGACTACGCTAAAGCCGAGGCGATGCTTTCCACAAGCCCGCAGCCTCTTCTGCAGGGTATTCTCCAGTTTCACCGCGGAGACTACGTTGCTGCAGAAAAGAGCCTGGTTCAGGCGTTGGAGAGCAACGACAACTCCAGCGGACGGGCATTTCTAGCTCTCACCCGTGCGGCCATCGGGGGCTGCGACAGCGCCCGGGCCGACTTGGAGCAGACATTTCGCCGGGCGGGTGCGAGCGAGCTTCATCGCTTAACGGGGCTGGCGCTGGCTCAATGCCATCTCGCCGCCAGCCGCTTTTCGGAATCCTTCGCCGTGCTTGGCAGCCTGGTGTCTATTTTTCCTGATGACGCAGATGTTCTCTACCAGTCGGCTCGGCTGCATATGAAAGCTTGGAACGATACAGTCTTTCAGATGTTTGAGAAAACCCCCGCCTCGTTCCGAGTCAATCAACTTTCGGCAGAGATTTTTGAGATTCAAGGGAAGTACGGCGAGGCAATCGCCGAGTTTCGCAGGGCCATTGAGAAGAACCGTACGGCTCTCAACCTGCACTTTCGGCTGGGGAGAGCGTTGCTGATGGAGTCGCACAGCCCCGACTCACTCGAAGCGGCGCGTCAGGAGTTTGAGGAGCGAACTGAAGCTGAACCCGTCGTGACGCGGCTGCGGAGTACCAGATCGGGCAGATCTTGTTAGCTCAGCAGAAGGCCGAGGAGGCGGGTAAGCGCTACGAGCGAGCGCTGGCACTGAGTCCTAAGTTTCCCGAGGGCGCTGCTGGCACTAGGCAAGGTGAGGCCTCGACGAAAGCGATTTTCTGAAAGCATTGCTTTGCTGCAACAAGCGGCCGCGCTGCTGCCGAAGAGCGAAGCGGCACAGTATGCCCTGATGATTGCTTACCGCAACTCGGGCAAGACCGAAGAGGCTTTGCGGGCAAAAGAAATCCTGGAAAAACTTCAGCGTCCTCCTGAAGGCGAGTTCACAGACTTCCTCAAGAGGCTGGGTGAAGGCCCGGCTAAATCCAAAGAATGAACGCCGTTGGAATGCTTGAGGATCGAGAATCGAAGATTGAGGATGGCAAAGGCCTTCCATCTTCCATCTGCCATCCTCGATCCTCAATCTCGTGCCTGGTTCTATTGGTCACGATCGGTTGTCTCGCCCCTTGCGAAATCGCAATGGGCTCCCGATTTCCATAACATCAGCTTCACAGGCAGGACTGGTGCATGTCCCGCCCAATGGCGGCGCAGAATCCAAACAATACATCCTCGAGACCACCGGCAAGCGGCGCCGCCTTTCTCGACTACGACAATGACGGGCGGCTCGACATTTTTCTCGTCGCCGGCCCGGATCCCAAATCTCCAGCGCAGTGACAAATCGCCTGTATCGCAACGTCGGCAAGGCCCGATTTGTGGAAGTGACCCAGCAGGCCGGCTTGGCAAAGACGGCGGTTGAGGCCAAGGCGTTTGTACGGGAGATGTGGACGGCGACGGGTTTGTTGATCTGTTCGTGACCTACTGGGGACAGAACGTTCTGTATCGCAATGTTGTGGGAAAGCGCTTTGAAGATGTTACCGCGAAGGCTCACCTGCTCCAGGATCGTGTCCGCTATAACACGGGCTGCGCGTTTCTGGACTACGATGCAGATGGAGACTTGGATTTGTTTGTCGCCAACTATCTGAAGTTTGACTTCGCCAGCAGTCCTCAAGCCGGGGAGAACCCCTATTGCTGGTATCGTGGACTTCCTGTCAATTGCGGCCCGCGGGGTCTGCCTTTGATCGCAATCTCCTCTATCGCAACAACGGCGACGGCAGTTTCAGCGATGTCTCCGAGGAGTCGGGTGTCGCCGAAACCACTGCAGAACTACGCGCTCGGTGTGGTGACTGGGGACTTCAACCACGATGGGCGTGTCGATGTCTATAGTCGCTTGCGACACAACGCCCTCACTCCTCTACATCAATCAGGGCGGTAGGCAAGTTTCAAGAGGAGGCGTTATTGCGTGGCGTCGCACTGGACGACGAGCGGCCGGGCGCTTTCCGGCATGGGGGTAACGCGGCAGGCGACTTCGACGGGGATGGCTGCTCTGGACTTGTTTCGCAGCAACTTTTCCGACGAACGCGAAACTCTGTATCGCAATCGCGGCCACGGCGAGTTTGACGATGCTACGCAAAGCGCCGGACTGGCTCACAACACTCGTTTTGTTGGCTGGGGTTGCGGCTTCTTTGATTTCGACAATGACGGCAGGAAAGACCTTTTGCTGGTCAACGGCCACGCTTATCCCGAGGTTGACCGGCTAGGCATCGACGTTCACTACAAGGACCGCGCTGTGCTCTATCAAAATCTTGGGAATGGAAGGTTTACGGACCTCTCTAGAACAGGCCGGGCCAGCGCTGCTCGAACAGCATGCATCGCGTGGAGCGGCATTCGGGGATGTCGACAATGACGGCACGGTCGAAGTGCTTGTGAACCATCAAAACGAGCTCCCCAGTCTTTTGAAACTTCGAAAGCCCTCGCTGCCCATCGATGGTTGACGCTCAAGCTGTTAGGCAGCGATTCGAATTCAGGGGCTGTGGGTGCCAGAGTGAAATTGACCGCCGAGGGCAAGCACAGCTGGGAAGAAGTCCGGAAGTGGCGGCAGTTATCTCTCCCAGAGTGACCTTCGCCTGCACTTTGGACTCGGAGAGGCTAGAAGGTCGAACTCATCGAGATCGAATGGCCCAGCGGATGCCGACAAACCTTCTACAATTTGCCTGTCGACCAAATTCTCACCGTTCGAGAAAACTGCAAGGATAGACAAAAATACAGAAAGTTCGGCTCTTTAATTTCCTTGACGCGGGAACGACCTGCATAATATAAAAGTCGGAGTGACGTTCCGGAAACATATACTTCTCAAATAGACGCTTTTCTTCTAAATAGTAAGAAAGCTGCAAATTCCATAATTCTGAGACTTTGAGTCGAGGCTGGGCGCTCAACGATACAAGAGTGCTGAGGAGGCCTGATGGAAGATTCGCTGATCACCGTTGAAGGAAGTTGCCGACTATCTCAAGCTCAAAGAAGCAGACCGTCTATCTCTTGGCGCGTCAGAACAAGATCCCTTCATTGAAGGTCGGCGGAAGTCTGCGTTTCAAGAAATCACAGATTGATACTGGTTGGCAACCACTCCCAAGACGAGGCGCTCCATGATAGCCGACAGCGAGTGTTGATTGTTGACGACGAGGAAATGGTGCGGGAAGCCCTGAAGCGGCATGGTTGAGGCTCATGAACATCCAAACCGTGGCAGTTTCGAGTGGTGCACAGGCACTGAAGGCCGCCCAAGAAGAGTCCTTCAGGATGGTATTTCTTGACCTGAAGCATGCCCGGCATGAATGGAGTCGAAGACCGCTAAAAGCGTTGAAGGAAATCGACAAGGATCACGAGTGTTCGTCGTCGTCACCGGCTTAACCAGGTGAGGATGACCTGTTCCGCAGCGTCGTTAGACCACGCGCCCGTCTCGGTTATTCCAAAGCCCTTCACGATGCAGCAAATTGGTGGTGTTTTGAGTCTTTACTTTGAGGATGTCGAGAAGGACGTCGCTTACGCGCAGGCGTTAATCCGCCAAGGCCGCTTTGTCCCAGGCAGGCGGCTGTTGCCGAAGTGCCTCTCCAGTGCATTCCTCCCTTTCTGCTATCTATTGGTGAAGCTGCCGATGAACAGGTCGAAGCTGCCTGACCAATTGGCGATCGTTTTCTCTGGACCCGTCAGTTTGAAGAACCAGAGGCCCGTCACGACGTCTCCGCCAACGGCTGCGAGCATTCGGTATCCCTGGCGCGGTGGAGCGTTGGACATCATGCCCGCCGAGTAAGTGCCGCTGACGTCGACCAAGGGTGACGGGCATTCCGCCAATTTCCTTCTTGTTGGTCTTCGCCTTCTCTTTAGAAGACGATCCGTCAGGTTGAGCGATCTGTCCGATCCAGCGCTCAATGTTCAGCCTCGACGGACCTACCTGGTCCTGCCGCAAACCAGATACACGCCAGTTCGCCATCTTCGCCGTCTCCCGAAACCTTCGGCAACACCATACTGCGCCTTGCGCATGGAAGAAGAAGGCGTTTGCTCAGCCCATTCGGCTGGAACCTGTGGCGCTCGATTGGTCCAAAGCTCTTTTCAGTGACGCTACGCCGAGGCACCAGTTGCCGCTGAAACTGGCTGTGGCGAAGCAGAGGTGCATCCTGGAGGCGCAGACGTTCCTGGCTGTCTGGGGCTGCGTGCTGCAAGCGAGACAAACCACCGATGCCAGGAAGAGAAGAGCGAAGCTTCCAATCCGGCCCCAAGCCTGCTATGAGGTGTGTTTCTTTCATTCCGTAAACTCCTTGATTGTCCCGAATTGCCGCCTCCGGGAGGTCCTTCTGATTTCTGATAATGTTTGCTCAGAGCTCTACATCCCCATGATGTTGTAACCGCAGTCAACGTACAACACCTCACCTGTGACACCCGAAGACATGTCGCTGGCCGGAGTAAACTCCCGTGTCGCCAAGTTCTTTCCCTGTACGTTGCGCTTCAGTGGGCATGCTCTGCATGATACTTCAGCATGTCTCCGAAGCCGCCGATACCGCGGGCCGCCAGCGTGTTCACGGGGCCAGCGCTGATGGCGTTGACCCGGATTCCCGCGGCCCGAGATCATAAGCGAGATAGCGGACGTTGGCTTCCAGTGCCGCTTTGCGCGACGCCCATCACGTTATAGTGCGGCACGACTTTCTCCGGCTCCGTAGTAACTCAGCGTCAGAATACTCCCTCCTTCTGTCATGAATGGCACTGCGGCTCCGGGCAATGCCTAACAGCGAATAGGCGCTGATCGTCCAGCGCAGTGCGGAAGGCTTCACGCGAGGTGTTGACAAAACTTCCCTCCAGCGCCTCGCGAGGCGCAAAGCGACGCTATGAAGAATCAGGTGGATCTTCCCCAGAAGTGCTGGCCAGCCTGATCAAACACTGCCTGGATCTCATCGTCTGCGAGTGACGTCACACGGAGATCCGGGTTATCCGCACCCAGGCTGGCAGAGAGTTCCTGAACATTTTCCTTGAGTCGCTCACCCTGATAGGTAAAAGGCAAGCTTCGCTCCGGCTTGATGCCACGCCTGAGCAATGTTCCACGCAATGCTGCGCTTGTTGGCTACACCGAAGATGATACCCACTTTGTCTTTCAACATAGAGGTGCTCCTGTCTCAATTCGCGCCAGAGAGTATCAGGAGGCATTGCGTGAGGCAAGCAGGACTCGCGATTCGCGGTTCTGGTCGAAGAACGAGAGGAACGAACGCAGCCCGCCTGCAAAGGGGCCAAGTTAGGCACAAATATTTGGCGGGAAAGGCCGATGAAGTATCCAACAGCAGCACTAGAAAAAGGTCAAAGGACAATCTTAATGGACAGACAAGACTTCTGAACGCCTGAGAATGAATCGCCTCCGCTCGCCGGGTTCGGCGAAACTCAAGCTCATCATCGACGGCCAGGATCTGTTGGGCTGCCCCTTCACTGAGGATGCTCTGACCTTCGATATCCAGTGCCAGCGGGGTTTCGTTCTACATCAGGAACCGACCGTGGATTGAAGATTCTTTGGAAATTACCATCTATCCGGCCGGGCGCGCGATACGGCTCTACCGGTCCGGCCGCGAGAGCGAGGCAAGGTAGTACGCACCGGGGTGATTGCCGAGGACAAAGTATTCGTGGCGGCGCGCTTCGAGAACTAACGCGACTCTCAACAGATGGGAAGAAGTCGAGCCAGGGCGATCTGAGGCGAGAGTGAAGCTCTTCTGGACGGGCAGCTCGCAGGAGCGAGCGCGCTCTGACCCGAGAAGCCGTCTATGAAGCTGCGCGACTCTAGCATGCCTTCGTGTTAGCGGCAACCACAGTCGTTGCCGGCAACCCCGTCGCAGCCCGACCCGTGACGCCTCGCAGCGCAACGAGAGTCAAACGCTTCCCCGACTGACCGCAGCATAAACCATTCGCAGCCGTCCTTGTCGTCGTTATTTAGCCAAGCTGAGGATGAGCGCTTCCACTGCGGAGAGGTCATTCGGTCGGACTTCAAGAATGCAGCTAACCGTTCGTTGAATTTCAGGATCGTCTGAAACATGGCGATGACCCCAAACCTTCAAACACCGTCAGCTGTGAGTTGGGTATCTGGCTCTTCATGAACTCTCCGATTTCCTTGTTTTCGCCAGTCATGGTGATGAGAGTCGGGGACAGCAATCTTGGCGAGGAGAGGTCGCCGGTCTGATGAAAAATAGTCGTAACCCATGACGGTCGCAACCGTCGTGGGTGTGCGGAGAACCTCCTTCACCATCCATTCGAGTTCGGGATCAGAACGCTCCGTGGTGAACATGCTGTCTATGAACTCATTGGTCTTCGCCATACGATTGTTTTCCCAGTCAAGAACGAGGCGGTTCGTTTGCTTCCGGCCGTCAGAGCCACGATGGCCAGTCGTCCTTCTTCACCATGGACGGCCATCCATCCCACCAGAACCACTGATTTCAGAGCGGTCGTTTCCGAATTGGTTCACATGCTCCAACACAACGGCCACGGCCATAGACCAGGCGACCACCGTGAGCTCCGCATTGAGTTGAAGGACTCCTCCACCAGGCGGCGAAGATCCTTGGCCTGTTGCTGCAGCGTGTTGCCCGAAAGGACTTTGCTGGAGTTGCCCTGACCGGGGATCCATCGCGATGACTCGATGCGGTTTTGGAGAACGCAGCCACCTGCTCCTTCGACACTCGGCCGTCATCATCCCAGCCTGGAACGAAGCAGCAATGGGTCCCCTGCCGGAACTCTCATAGTAGATCTTGACCTGCGGGCGACCTCAACGAACTCTGCTCTGAGCGACGAGATGCGCGAGGAATGAAACAACATCCAAACAGAGGGACTCGCGGGATTGGAAATTGCATCAGCACCTCCACTGACGAACCATCCTAATGCCAGCTCATCGTCTCTGTAGATTCTATCGTTGAGCAGGAGGGGATTGCTTTATCTCTTAAAGAATGCACCTGGCAAGTCGGTGCCCATCAGCCGAGCTCGCGGGAGGTGAAGGTTCAATCCGTTACGGTTCTACCTGAAACCGGGCCATCTGGATCTCAGCGGCGTCCTGAACCCGCTGCGAGGCTTCAAACGGATTCTGGATGTATAGCTGGCGAAAGTCTTCAGCCGCTTTGTCGAGTGCTTGCAACAGAGCGAAGTTATATCTCTTCTACGGCCTTGTGAAGCTGTGTGCAGGAGCTTCTTATGGTCCTTCCCGCCTTGCTCTTTGGCGACACAGTCTTCTGCCGATGTTACTGCGGTCCGATAGCTCGCTCGCCGCTTTTGACTATTGGCTTTGTCCAGTTTTCTGAGTGTGCAGATGACATCCTTCAGCCTGCTGTCAGCAATGCCAGCCAAACTTCTGTTGCTGCTCGGGATCTTTGGCTTGCTGCAGAGGTTTCCTTTTCCTCCGTCTGACAAGCTCTCCTGAGCGGCTAGCAGTGCCATTGGATGACAAGACTGACGTGATCAGAAAAACAGCATTCCTGCGAGGGCGTTTGGTTGAAGGAGTGATGAAAGCATTCGATGATCTCTGCACAATCTACCGCTCTGTCATGGGAATGTAGGGTGCTGGATACTGAGGTCCCAGGTACTCTGCCCGCGGCCGAATCAGACGGTTGTTTCCCAACTGTTCCAGAATGTGAGCTGTCCAGCCCGAAATGCGGCTGACGGCAAAAGTGGCAGTGAAAAGGTCCACCAGCGATACCCAGCGTGTAGTAAACGGTGGCTGAGTAGAAATCGACGTTGGCATTAATGTTCTTTTCGCGCTTCATCCTGTCTCTCGATCATCCGCGACATTGCGAACCACTTGCTGTTTCCTGAACTTTCGCAAAGATCTCGGACATGGCCCGCAGGTGCGTCGCACGAGGATCCATCGGTATGGTAGACGCGGTGACCGAAGCCGCTGATCTTCTTCTCCCGCTTTGCCAGGCATCGCTTCAGCCAGGCCTCCACCTTGCTCACCTCTCCGATCTCGAGCGGCATGCGCATCACGTCGATGTTGGCGCCGCCGTGGAGCGGTCCTTGAGCGCGCCTATGGCTGAATGTGACGGCTGAATAGCACGTCTGAAGGGTTGCCGCGGTCACGCGGCCCGCGAACGTCGATGCATTCAGCTCGTGGTCGGCGATGCAGGATGAGAGAGCCGACGTCCGTAGCTCTTTCCGCCGTGGCTGAAGGTTTTTCCGGTCAGCATGTAAATGAAGTTGGCTGCATGCTTCAGCGTCGCATCGGGCGGTACCAGGTCCTGTCCGCGACGCAGATCCGCTCGGTGGCAGCGACAATGCCGGCGATCTGTCCGGTGAGTCGGTATGCTTTGCGGAGATTTGCGTCGGCGTCGCTCGCCTGCCGGTCATGGATCATAAAGCGCCAGCGCCGAGGCGGCTGTGCGCATAACATCCATTGAGTTCGCGTCTTTGGGAAACGACTTCATCAGCGCAAACACTTCTGGCGGGACTGCGCGGTTCTTTGCGCAGATCCTCGGTCAGTTGGTTGAGTTCCGACCTGTCGGGGAAAGCTTTCCGAACCAAAGCAGATAGCAAACTTCCTCGAAGTTGGACTTCTCAGCCAGATCGTGGATATCGATCCCTGCGGTACGACAAGACACCCTTGTCCCCGTCGATGAAGCCAAATGGATAGAAGTGGCAGCAACAATATCCTGCAGGCCTTCCTTGAAACGTAGACATGGAACTGCTCCTGAGTGTGGATCGCGAACCCTTATGAATGGCCGGCGGATTAGACGATGAACTTGAGGACTAACTCAGCGACAGACCTCAAAAATTCTAAACCAATCTCTCATCATCTGAAAGAGATTAATCGGCCGCTTGCCACGTGAGTCTAGAGCCTGGCAGCGGACCGTTGGTGCGCGTGGAACGGGAACTGCGATCCGCTTGAGTGAGGGCCGCTGTGATCGTTCCACATGTTGACCTTGGCTTTAAGCTGCACCGGCATGCGCGCGGCATCCGTGGTCACAGCCACACGAACAGCCTGCCTTTGCTCTTGAAGAGCCCATCGAAGACCTTGGGTTCGAACGAAACGCTTGGAACGTTCCCGCCAGGAGTTCTGACCTCCTCCTGTTGCCTGGATCTCCACTGTGACGTCGATAAGGTTCGTCCGCCATCGTTGATCGGAAATTGCACCAATTCTCCCACGCTGAGAGTCTTCGTTCGGATGACATAGAGCGCCGAGATCACGTCCTGCACGCAGGATCGGAACCGGGGATTCTAGTTCTTTTGGGCGGCAGATCAGGCAGGTTCAAATCGCGGTCTTCCATTTGCGTGCTCGACGGTGTCTTCGCATCGAACGTCACGACGGTTTCGCGATGACGTCGGCCTTCCTGGATCTTCTTGGTGATCTCTTCGCGAACATAGATCCCTTTGCGTGAAAGAACGACTCGAAAACGTCCACCACCTTGAACAACGCCGACACAATCCAGTGGAATAAACGGTTGCATTGATTCGGTAAGTGTCTTCATTTTGAAAAGACGTCTTTTCTGCCAGCGTCATCGTAGCGATTCCGGCGTCAAATACCTTCCAGGATACGCTGTAGAGTAAATCGCTCTCCCACTTCGAACGGCACCGTGCTGAGCGGTCGAGGCTGGGCTTCTGCACTGCCGCAGCAGTCCAGTGTCGGGAACCGCCATACGCATAGAGACAAATAGCCGGCAAACGCGGCGAGGACTGCCAACAAGCATCATTCTGCTCACATGTCGGAGATGGGGAAGGAAGTTCATGCGAGTCCTCAGGAAATGTGAAGCTTCAAGATCAAGAAGCCGATCGCGGCCGCAAAACCAGCCAGCGCCTGGTACTCACGGTGCTTCACATAGCGATGAAAACTAAAATGCCGCTTGTCCCATTCTCTCCGGGGTCAGCCTGCGGAATGAACAGGGGCACAGTGGCCTGATAGCGCTCATACTCTCTGGGAAACTTTTGCTTCAAATAATCCATTTCTCGCTGCATCACAGGAGCATAGATGGCGGCGAAGCAAGCCAGGAACAAGGCGGGGATGATGAGATTGCCGCCTGCGATCGAAAGCCCAGGCCGATGATGCAAAGCTCCCGAGATAGAGAGGATTGCGGGTCAAGGCGTAGGGGCCCGAGACGGTCAGTTCATCGTTCTTCCGGATATGACCGGTTGCCCAGGCCCTGATGATGAATCCCAACGAAAGGCCAGACTGCCTCCAATCCAAAGACTCTGATTGCGATGGCGTGGAGAAATACAAGTAGAGTGCGGCAAAAACGAATCCGGCTGGAACGCGAATTCTGGACAGTAGCGCCTTGGGATCGAAGGTCATCTGCAGAAGTCGGGACCTGCTAGCCTGGTCGAATCGTAGGCTTTGCAGAGGACTTGCCTCGAGCGCAAGCGCCTGGCGTCGCCAGTCGACTGGTGGATTCTCCCAGCCAATCGTTGCAATCCACTTCCGCGCGAGTTAGAATCTATCGCATGAAAGTGATTTCGATTGACGCGCCCTGCAACGGCTCCGGAAAGACCTCTCTCATATCCTTTCGATTTTGAGTGCCTTTCCGAATACGTTTCGGCGTTCACCAAGTTTACAACGATTTATGGCGACGAACAGTTCTGCCCAGCCAAGGACCACGACTGCGCCTGCCACCGGTTGCGGGGAGACTATAACATCTGCACCGACGCCGAGGTGCTGTCCAGACCGCGACACAGATACTGGCAAAGATCTGGCGGGCTGGCGCGGTTCAAACGCTTTGGTGTGTTTCAGGCCCGAAGGGTATCCGGAAATGCTCCGAGTACACAACGAATCACTTACGAGCGGACACGCCGCTCCTTGTGGAAGGAAGCACCGTCAGCCAGACACCTGAGACCCGCTTTGCACGTGGCCGTCGTCAATCCGCTGTTACCCAAGATCGTGGTGGAAGGACAAAGCAGAGCAAGCTGTCTACGCCGCTGATTTCGTGGTGGTCAACCCGCATCAAACGGGTACTGGAGCACAAGGACGTGGATTCAAATGACGATATTCAAGGATGTTTTGGCAGACGAGTCGAGTGAGAAATCACTGCGTTTTCACCGTTTTACTGTGACCAAATTGGGAAGATCAGAGAAGTCTTGCGAGAGCCGTTAGCGGATTCTCCAGGGCGGCAAAAGAGACGGACGCTGGCGCACATCTGAGTACCCACTTAAGCTGTAAAGGAGATCCCCAGCAGCGCTGGCGCCGGATGGTGCTACCATTCGATCTTGATGGGACTGGCCAGGAGCTACGGTTCCTTTCGATGAATCACAGCCTGGGTTCGCTGGAGAATCGAACATCGCCATCTTCTTCGTGCCATGATCAGGACTTTGCCGAATTTGCAATCCTCCAGTGCTTTCCTGCCAGCGACAACGTAGTTCGAATGAGCAATACGTAG
>ERZ1370068.738-contig-10675_pt1 | contig 26223 bp, 40 predicted proteins | sample MGYA00561227_ERZ1370068 | MGnify/ENA primary metagenome ERZ1370068 (study PRJEB38410, sample SAMEA6850437) | metagenome | study: Metagenomic assessment of the ecological functions of the soil: analysis of the soil microbiota associated with the...
TGGTATTACTTCGTTTCAGTTACGTATTGCTGCTTGGGCATATGGGACTGGGTTACCACGCGTCGCCCTCAATACGTCTCCGCCGGCAACTGCAACTCCGAGTTACTAACCTTCCCAACTTCCAATCCAATGGTTTCCAGCTCTGTTTCTGCCAGCGCAACTCAAATGGTGTCGTTAGGCGATTGATCTCCTCGACCGCTTGCGGAACCACATCCGAACCTGCGCCCGCAATCTGAACCCGCGCACTCCAAATTGCTCCTGATTCTTCTACCTGAATCCGCGTCTCCTTCGCCGTAATTGTTAGGGTGTTGAAAAACCTCAGGCCAAAGCGCAGCCGGTTAATCATCAGCTGCCGATCGTCTCCCCAATCATCCCGATAATTCGCCGCCAAAACTCACCCGCCCCCGCCCAATCCCGTTCCTCGATCTGACTAAGGAAATGTTCGGTATGCAGTCTGACCTGGTTCTCCGCTCCCCATAGCCGGGTCAAGCAAACCCCAATAATTAGCGCCAGGATGAGTCCGGCATAGAAGGAATAGCGAAAAGTGGAATCAGCAGTTTGCAGCACGATTGAGAGTATTTGGCCTAACGAGCGAAAGCGAAATCCTCTAATGGTGTCAAGAGGCAGCGTGCCGCAAAAGCGGCCTTGGATCTTGCCTTGGCGTGACCTCGGCAACGGTGCCGTGCGCCTCTGTTTGCCTCGCGGAACGGACGCAACGTTCAGAGGAAGCGGAAAGTTGGGAGGATGCCCATGTCCGGCTGCTGTTTGGTAGTGGATGAGAAAAAGAATTTAAGGCGAGTCCGAGGCCGACCGGATCGGAGCAGATTTCGAAATAGTGACGATTCTCAAATTACGGAAAACCGTCGGCCGCAACGTCTTTCTTGCGAGTATGCCCTGAGGTTCGATAGTAATTACCGCAGCCAACAAGAAAATGAACATCACATCCAAACTCACACTTACAATCTCGCTCGGCGTGGTTAGTCTGACTCTGTTCGCTCTCGGCGCCGATCACCCTGCTGCTAGCGTCTGGGAGCCGAGCCCGCTCGCCAAGCTCAAGGAAGGCAATGCCCGCTTTGTCGAGAGCACCGTCTCCAGCGGCAAACCGACCGCGGCCAAACGCGCGGGAAACCCGCGCAAGGCCAGCATCCGTTTGCGATCGTCGTTGCGTGTGCCGATTCGAGGACGTCTCCAGAAATCATCTTCGATCAAAACATTGGCGATCTGTTTGTGATTCGTAACGCGGGCAATCTGACTGATGAGCACGTGTTCGGCAGTATCGAATACGCAGTCGAGGCACCTTGGGGCTCGGCTGATCATCGTCCTCGGTCATTCATTGCGGAGCGGTGACGGCAGCGGTCGCGGGTGAGAGACCGCGCCCGGCCACACATTCAATCCTGGTCCGCGATATTCAGCCCGCGGGTGAAAGCGGTCAAAAACGGAAATGAGAAGGGGGATGTGACCGAACTCGCGATCGCCGAGAACGCCCGCTTAATGGCGAATAAGATTCGCACGCAGGCTGGAGCTTGGTGATCTGGCGAAGGAGGTGCGAATTATTCCGGCGGTCTATGACCTCAGCAGCGGGAAGGTCGAATGGCTGAAGGAATAACTACTCAAGCTGAGGGAGTTTGTTAGGCGTAGAGTGTAGGTGCGAGCGGAGAAAACAGTTGTCGCTCAACCGATCAAAACCGCGGCCTAACGAATCGGACGAGTGCCGGCCAAGATCTGACCCGTTTGGCATCGTTAGGCGGAAGAAAAACCGTGGCCAAAGTTAAGATCATCCTCTTGGTCACTTTGTGGCCTGCATCTGCGGGTGGTGCACGACCAGATCACGATCAGGTTATGTCCGGAGTATTTCACGGTCGCGCATCCGCCACTCTTTCATACCTCCTCGTTGACTTTGCTGGCGTTCGACTGGGGTTGCGGCCACGGCTGGGCTGGGACTCATTGTCAGTTCCTGCTTTGCGCTGGTGGCATACGAAGGTGCGCGCCCGCGCCTTCCGCTCTCTTCGCCTTTGGCCAATGGTTCTTGGCCTTGTTGGTATTATGGCCATTTTGGCACTGGTTGCCGGGATTGCCGGTTATTCGCTTTCGCGACTCGGAGTAAGTGGTTATCCGAGCGGTTTATCCTTCGCCATTCCCCAAAGCCGCCATGACCGCTTCATGGCCGTCTGGTTTGCTCATGGCGCGAGCTATCTCACGTCGGGCTAGCCGGGAGTGTGGTCCTGTATCTCCATGTCCGGCTGGCTCGCGGACGTCCCCGAGTGATCTCCATTTTTCCGCGGACGCCAGGCGCAGTCGTGCGGGTGATCCTGCTGGCACTGATGACTGCGTATCTTCTCTGGTCGCGGTTCGGCAAGTACTAAAGGGACCTGGCCGGTCACTTTAGTTTAAGAATTGGGACAAACCTCGGTCTGGATCGGTTGGCCGGTGACGTCGATGTCTTTCTCTCGAACATAGACATCGATCTCGGGCGGACGCCGAATTTGCCTGGCTGATATATCCCGGGCTCGATCGAGAAACAAACTCCAGGAGTAATGCGCCGTGAGTCACGCGTTTCAAAGTTATCGATATTCACCCCGTTGCCGTGAACCTCTTCGCCGATCGAGTGACCGGTGCGATGCGTAAACTGTTCGCCGTGACCGGCCCGCGTGATCACTCCGCGAGCGACATCGTCCACTTCGGCGCCACGGATTGGCTTTGCCGGCGCGAATGTTCTGGCGAACAAAGTCAATCGCAGCGTCACGCGCGTCGCGGACGATGTTAAAGATGCGGGTGTATTCCTCGGGCACTTCTTCGCCGACATAACCAGTCCAAGTTTGATCGGTGAAAACGGCGTCTTCCGGCTGGCGCAACTTCGAGGCGAGATCGAGCAGGACAAAATCGCCGCGCCCAATCGGCAGCGCAGACTCGCGCGTCGGAACACAGTGTGGATTGGCGGTATTCGCGTTCACGGACACGATGGCGTCATCGTTTTCGCGGCCCATTCCTTCTTCGTGCCAGCGGCGGATGATGAAATTGTTCGATGTCGTATTCGGTCGTGGGCACGTTCCCCCGGACGCGCCGGGCAATTTCGCCAAAGGCGTCAAAGAAAAATGCGATGCATCTTGTCCGAAGCTTCGAGATGCGATTGAAGTTGCTCCGGTGACCAGACGGCTTCGAATTGCTGGACCAGTTCAGCGGAAGAAACGACCTCTGCGCCTAACGAACGAACGAGCTCGACCGTGCCAGCGTCGACCCGGGACATGTCAGGGGATGTCGTTCATGGGCGAATATTGCATTGCGATCCGGGCCTTCTTTTCCTCGGTTAGGCAAGGCCTCCCGCAACCGGGCTTGCAACTCTTTCCAGCTGCTGTATTCGGCCTGTTTGCCCGGGGGGGAGGCGAGCTTGCGGCTCGATCCGGTGCACGATCTTGCGGCATTCGCCCTCCGCCGGAATGAAGTAAAACCAGCGGCGCGAACCAACCGCATGCTTGTCCAGTTGCAAAACTCGCAGGGCAAGCGGATCGCTCCGCGGAAGTCGCCGAAAAGCCAGCCATCCAGGTGCGCCGCGCTGAGGGGCGCGCTGAATTTGCGGGATGCGGTCGGGAGACTGGGTGGCGGCTTCCATGTCCGGAAATACAAGGACTGAAATGGCGGCCAGCGCGAGCGCAATAGTTCGCGGTCGTTTCATCCTTGGAGGGTAGGCAGGCCGAACGCGGTCGACAATCTGGAAAAATGTTGGAGTGGCCTTTTTGCGCTGTTCAAGTCCTGCGGAAAGCGCTTGGATGGGGCGATGAAAACCATCCTTTTGCTGCCCTAACGATTATAGCTCTTGCCGGTTCGATGGCGTGCGCGCAAAGCCCGCCTCGGATTGCAGGCAAACGACAACATGCACGCGGTCCTCGAGCGCCAGGTCGGAAAAACCGGTCGAGCTGCGCTTGAAGTCCGGGGAAAAAATCGCCGGCAAACTGCAGAAGGTCACCGGCACCCTGGCCTGCGTGGCGCAACTGAATGACGCCAGTTTCTACGATGCCGCGGTCGATATCGAGAGCGTGGCCGCGGTAGTGGTCAGAGCGAGGATCAAACTAGACCGAGCCGTTCACGAAGCGCCAGGAGCAGGCTTGGTCCCGGTCCGGGATAATCGGGTAACCAGGTCATTGATCGCTCGCTCGAGAAGAATGCCCCAGGCGCTGATGACCGCGAGGGTAGCGAGAGTAATGAGGAGAAACATCCAGATTGGTTGTTCTCGAATGCGGAGTCCCAGCCAGATGACATAAGGGTGGTGGATGAGATAAATCCCGTAGGAAAATGATCCCACCACCCCAATCACTTTGGCGAGGGGTCGAAGACGGGCGATGATTCCCGCGAGCCCCACGAGGACCAGAAAACAACACCCACCGGTGGCGAGATCGACAAGGTGTAACTGGTCAGGCCGTGGTAAAACTGGAGGGCAACCGGATAAAGAATCACTCCTCCTAACAAACCAAAGCCGCCGAGGAGAAAGCGTTCGACACGCTCCGGCTGCCGGCTGTTCCAGATCCCGATTGCCATCCCGAGGGCGAACTCCGGCAGTCCGGCAAATGGCGAGGCCACCCTGAATCCACATGCCGTTGGCCTGGCAGACCACAAGTAACCAATAGCGGGTAAGGAAACCAATCGCGCAGGCCAGCAGGAGAAATGGCCACGGACCCAGCTTTCGGGCCGCGCGAAAGAGCAGCGGAAAGATGAGATAAAACTGGATGAGCATGGTGAAATACCACCAGGCGGCGTTGAGATAGTAGAAATTGTTGGTGATATCGACAAAGCGCAGGCCGAGCAGACTGAGAATGAAACGGCCATCGATCTTCTCAAATCGCGCGGTGAAAGGAGAGATGAGATAGACCAGGTGCGCGACCCAATACATGGGGTAGAGGCGGAGAAGGCGCGCGCGATACCATTGGCTCCAGGATAAGACGCCTTTGTCGGCCCGGCGCGCGGTGGATTGCATCAGGGCCCAACCGCTGAGGATGATAAAGACGCCGACCGCATGAAAACCAAGCCCGGAGAGTTTGAACCAGGTGAGGCGAAGAGCGGAAATCAACCCGGCACTGAAATGACTCCAATCGGGTGGCGGGAGGACTCCGTGTTCGAAGTAGGTGCGAAAGAAATGAAAATAAATCACGATCAGAATCGCGAGGCCTTTCGCCACATCGAGCCAAAGCAGGCGTTTCATTGCCGGTTCGGTTAACAGGACCGCGGCCAATTAAAAAGATCAAAAAACTCGCCCAACTTTTCTCCGGCGCGGAACCGATTAGATTGCCGGCCATGAGCGCACCTGAACCGCTGGCGGTGACGACACCGGGGAGCAGCAACGATCATTGGAAATTCTTTCGCGACGTTCTCGTTTTCCAGCTCAAGATGTTGCTCGACAACGTGCGGGACTTTGCCCTCATGCCGGTCTCGCTGGTGGCGGCGCTGATCGACGTCATTTTCAAAGGCAAACGGCAGGGCGCGCTTTTCTATGAGGTGCTGAAATGGGGGCGCACAGTGAAGAGGTGATCGACGTCTACAGCGCGATCAAGGCGGATCGTCGGCCGGAAATTAATCCTAACTATACCATCGACGCGGTGATTGCCCGGCTCGAAGGAGTGCTGGTGAGGGAATGTGAGAAGGGCGGGACGGCGGCGAATATCAAGAGTGCGATGGACCGTGCGATCCAGCAGATTCAGGCGGAAACGGGTGCGTCAAGAAATCGCGCTCAGGAAGCGGTTTCGCGGGCAACAAAGAAGCTACGCGACAAGTTCGAGGAACGCTCCGGCGAGGAGCCTTAAATTCGTTAGGCTGATATTCAAGGAACGGCGGTTGGAAAGCCCGGCCGTTGCTTCGCATCCGTTACGGGCAAACCGCCGCGGCGCTTACAAAGCGCCGTTCCTTGCGGGTATGCGCCAGCGCATGCCAGAAAATTTCTTCTGAGCTTTTGAAAGACCGGTCTCGTTTTGTGTATGCGGGCTGCGTTATAGGTTAAGGGCAACCGGCGAGGACGCTTGCAAAAGCATCCTCGAAGTTTTGCGCAAGCCCGGATTCCAACTCAGCCCGGTTGCTTCGCGATTTAATCTCATCTCAGATCGGAACCCATGATGATCATCGGGGGCTGGCGGCGAGTTACCATCCTTCTGTCTGTGATCGCAGTTGCTGCTGTGATAATCTGGTCGGTCATGATTCGAATGCCGGGCAAGAGCTTCGATGGCACACCTCCGCCGCTCTCGGCCGGGGAAGAACAGCTGCGGGAGGGAGCTCAGGAAGTCAGCGTTGAAAAACTGGGGGCCGAGATTGGCGAGCGCAATCTTTCCCGTTATCCGCAGCTGGTGGCGGCGGCTGACTATATCGAGAGCCACTTAGCGGGTTGGAAGGTTCGGCGCGATAGCTATGAGATCCAGGGAAAATCTTGCGCTAATATCGAGGCGGAACAACCGGGTCGCGTGCCCGGGATCATTCTCGTGGCGCGCGCATTACGACTCGGTCTTCGGTTCACCGGGGGCAAAACGATAACGGGACCGGCGTGGCTGCTGTGCTCGCCCTCGCGCATCGACTGACCAGCTTGCCTAACGAGAAAACCTTGCGTCTGGTCGCCTTCGTCAATGAGGAGCCCGGTTACTTTCAAACCGGTGGGATGGGCAGCTATGTTTATGCGGCGCGTTGCCGCCAGCGGAACGATCCAATCGAAGCCATGATCAGTCTTGAGACGATTGGTTATTTCTCCAACGAAGCGGCTCCTCGCAACGCTATCCAGCGGTGGGTTTCGGTTTGATCTATCCGCGAGTCGGCAATTTCATCGGTTTTGTGAGCGATCTTTCTTCGCGCGACTTGTTACGCCGGGCACTTGGGCCTCGTTCCGCCGACACGCCCGGATTCGATCGGAAGGCGCCGCCCCTTCCAGCTTTTGTTCCCGGAATTGGCTGGTCCGACCAATGGTCCTTCTGGCAACACGGCTACCCTGGAATCATGATCACGGACACCGCGCCTTTTCGTTACCCTATTATCATTCCGCGATGGATACACCGGATAAGATAGACTCATGACTCGATGACCCGGGTTGTGTCAGGCGTAGAACAGATGGTGATTGATCTGGCTGGAAAGGGCAATTGAGTGGGCGCCGAAAATGAGGACGCTTTCCAGCGTCACCGCAGTTACCCGTAACCCATCCCAAGCAACGGCCGGTCTTCTGCAAAGCCCGGTCGCTGCTCTGTCGAGCGCTACGGCATACCGCCGCTCCTTGAGGAAGGAGCCTAACGAGTATAAGAGCTCTTCTCTTATCCTTGATACCCTCGGCTGATCTCCGCGTGCCGCGGGCAGCTGACGAGATGATCGTTCACCATCCCGGTCGCCTGCATGAAGGCGTAGCAAATGGTTGACCCGACAAACTTGAAGCCGCGCTGGAGGAGATCGCGACTTATCGCATCGGATTGCGCCGTTCGGGCGGGGACTTGTGCGCTTCGCCGCCAACGATTTAGCACTGGTTGCCCGTCAACAAAGTCCCAGATGTAACGATGAAACGCGCCGAACTCTTCCTGCACCGCGAGAAAAGATTTCGCGTTTTGAATCGTGGCCAAAATCTTGAGGCGATTGCGAACGATGCCGGATTGGCCAGGAGGCGGGCGACATCTCGCGCTCCGTAGACGGCGATCTTCTCCGGGCGAAACTGGTCAAAAGCCTGGCGATAATTCGAGCGCTTCCCTGAGGATGGTGATCCAGCTCAGGCCGGCCTGTGCGCCTTCGAGAATCAGGAACTCGAAAAGACGGCGATCGTTCCGCACCGGCACACCCCATTCCTTGTCGTGATAGGTGATGGCAGGCTCGATCGTCGCCCAGGGACAACGTGACATGGGCGGAATTTCCGCGATTCCGAGGGAGGAGGGAAGGGGAAATTCTTCGCGCGACGATTGGCCGACTTGATGGCAATCCTTTCATCCCCATCGGTTGGAAGATCACGTGGCCCTTCAGAAATATTCGCTCCCTCAGCGCCGCCCGGGCACGAAACGTGCAGCGATTGGGGGCGAAATCGGTCACGCGTTCATAGAGTCACCATTTTCCCGCTCCCAATCCGGAAGATCGGCGCGTGGCCGCAGAAGCCATTTTGCAACATGTTTGATAACGATGATTTGAAAGCGCTTGCCCGCCAGGCAACGGAGCTAAACCACTTGATTCAACAGGTCTCGCGTCATACCGACCAAGTGCAGCAGCATCAATGCGAACAGCGCTATCTCGATCTCCTGGCCGAACGAGTTGAACTCGCCTCGCGCAAGTCCCAGGAGTTGTTCGATTTGATCACCGCTCGCATTCTTGCGGGGACGAGCACGCTCTCGTTCGCAAACCCTATCCATCGCTCGATTACGCCCACGCCCTCGTCAGCCCGGAGCAGCGTAGTGGTAAAGATTCCGTTGCGCGAGATAAGCAGTTCGGCGGACGAATCGGAAGAGGGGAAGATTCAAAACCCGGACGGCAAGGGTGAACTGATCCTGCTAGTGGACGATAATCGGGACATTCTTGAGGAGACCTGCGCGACTCTGATTTTGGAAGATTACCGCGTTGTCCTGGCAAAGGATGGCCCCGAGGCGCTGCGAATTTATCGGAGGCTGGGCGCTCAAATTTCGCTGGTCATTCTCGATTACTTTTTGCCCGTCGTGGACGGGGACACAGGTTTTCGATGAGCTGAAAGCGATGAATTCCAGAGGTTCAGGTTGTCCTGAGCAGTGGGTTCGGCGAACAAGCGAAGCTGGGAAACATGCTCGAGCGCGGGTTGCGCGGATTCATTCCCGAGCCGCATACCCGCGCTCGGCTGATCAAACAAATGCGTGCAATTCTCGATTCCTAGCGGGCGATTTGCCTAACGAACGTAAAAGGCTGGGGTTGAATCTGAAAGGCGAGGCGCTGGCATCAATTTAGCTTCTTGGGAGCAGGTTTAATGGCCCGGATCGACGCATTTTTTAAATTGATGACGGAAGAGAAGGCTTCCGACCTTCATCTTTCGACCAACAATCCACCGATGCTGCGCATCAATGGTGAGCTGGTCCGGGTCGATTATCCGCCGCTGCAAAACGACGAGCTCAAGGCGATGGTCTACGAGATCGCGCCCGAGGCGAAGATCAAAACGTTCGAAGAAACGTCCGACGTCGATTTTGGCTACGAAGTTCCGAATCTGGCTCGTTATCGGGCGAATTTCTTCCAGCAAAAATACGGGATCTCGGCGGTCTTTCGACTCATTCCATCGAAGGTGCTCACGGTCGAGGACCTCGGACTGCCTCCGGTGCTGAAAAGTTTCCCCTTCTGAAAAAGGGATTGATCCTCGTGACTGGGCCCACCGGTTCCGGCAAGTCGACCACTCTGGCGGCGATGATGGACTACGCCAACCTCCAGCGCCACGATCACATCATCACGGTTGAAGACCCGATCGAGTTCGTCCACCGAAGCCAAAATTGCCTCGTGCAACATCGTGAAGTGGGCGTGCACACGCGTTCGTTTGCTTCCGCGCTCCGCGGCGCATTGCGCGAAGATCCGGACATCCTTCTCGTCGGCGAAATGCGCGACCTGGAAACGATCGAACTGGCGTTAACTGCGGCGGCAACCGGCCACCTTGTGTTCGGCACTCTGCACACCTCGAGTGCCGCAAAAGCGATCGATCGGGTCATTGATGTTTTTCCGACCGACCAGCAAAACCAAATTCGAGCGACTCTCGCTGAATCACTTAAGGGAGTCGTTGCGCAGAATCTTTTTAAGCGAATCGATAAACCGGGCCGGCTCGCGGCCCTGAAATCCTGGTCGTTGATACCGCAATCGCGAATCTGATCCGCGAAGCCAAAACCCACCAGGTCCCGGGCATGATTCAAGTGGGCAAGAAGAAAGGTAACCAGCCGCTCGACGACGCCATTCTTGATCACTTGCGGCAAATGCGGATCTCGGCCGAGGAAGCGTACGACAAGTGTATCGACAAGAAGAAATTCCGTCCCTTCCTGAAGACGCCGCCGACGGAGGATTACGAGGAATAGACAAATCACATGTTAAGAATTCCAGATCTCGACCGGATCTCTGTCCGCGATGCTGGAGGCCTACGAAGGCATTTCGGATCTGAACTTCACTGTCGGCCATCCTTTGCAGGTCGAAAACTTCGGCGAACTCAAGCCGGTCTTTGTCGACCCGCCGATCGAACTGCCTGACGCCACTACCCAGACTGAGCAGCTGGCCCTGACCCTGATGCAAAGCGACACGCGGCTGATGAAGGAGTTTTTGAAGGAGGGCTCTTGCGACTGCAGCTACTCGCTCGCCGACCGCGCGCGCTTCCGGGTAAACATCTTTAGGCAACAGGGCAACTTCGCGATTGTCATGCGCAAGCTACAGGCCGACATGCCTTCGTTGCAGTCAGCTTGATCTCCCGCCGATTTTCGAGCAAATCGCGAAAGAGAAACACGGCCTTGTGCTCGTCACTGGCGCGACCGGCAGCGGCAAGACAACCACCCTTGCTGCGCTCCTCAATGAAGTAAATGAAAAGCAGTCGATTCACGTAGTCACCCTCGAGGACCCGATTGAATTCGTTCATCCAGCCCCGTCGTGCGACCTTTAACCAGCGTGAATTGGGGACGGATTTTGAAACTTATCCCAAGGGCCTGCGGGCAGCGCTTGCGACAGGCTCCGAAGGTTATTTTCGTGGGCGAAATGCGCGATCGCGCGACCGTCGAGGTTGCCTTGATGGCGGCGGAAACCGGCCACCTCGTCCTAAGCACTTTGCATACGGTGGATGCCGGGCAGTCGATTAACCGCATTCTGGGTCTCTTCTCGTTAGGCGAAGAACAGCAACTGCGCCTGCGATTGGCGGATAGCGTTCGCTACATTATCAGCCAGCGTCTCGCGCCCCGGATTGCTGGTGGACGACAACTGCTCACTGAGATCATGGGTCACAATTTGCGGACCCGGGAGACGATCACCCTCGGCGAGACTGAAGGCCGGAGCTTCTACGAAATTATCGAGGCGAGTGCGCCTTTCGGCTGGTGCACTTTCGATCAATCGATCCTGCGCGCTTATGAAGCGGGCCAAATTACCGAGGAAACCGCCGAGCTCTTTGCCTCGAAGAAAGGTCGCATTTCCCGCGGGATCGATCTCATCCAGAAAGCTCAGGGCATCAACGACCGTGGCACCGGATTGCGCCTCGAGGTGGAGGCAAACGCGTTTTCTTTGGGAGGGCAATAATGAGCGCCGAATCCGAAAACAGTTTCTTCGACCTCGGTGATAACACCGCACTGGTTTGCGTCGATCACCAGCAATACCAGGGAGTTGTTGTGCCGCAGCTGACTGAACTGGGCTACAAGGTGCACCTTGGGCTTTTTGAAGAAGACGTGCTCCTGAAATTGAGGACCTACAGTTACAATGTGATCGTGGTTTACGAAAAATTTTAAGGGCTCGAGCCAGTCCGATAATCCGATCCTGCGCGAGCTGGTGAAGCGTCCCGGCGCGTTGCGGCGCCAGCATTTTGTTATTCTTCTCAGCCAGCCATGCGCCGACCAATGATGCCATAACGGCTTTCACTCTCGAGCGTCGACCAGGTGATCAATATTCACGACCTGGCGAATTTTCGTCCGGTGCTTCGCCGCGGAGTGGCGCAACATCATGATTTGTATGCGTTTGTTCAGGAAGCGCGGGCGTCGTGAGACAGCCCAGAGACTTCTCCTCGGGCAGGTATCGAATTTCTGAAACGCTTGTTGCAGCCGTTCAATCCCGCGTGGTAATCTCCGACCGTGCGCATGAGGCTGGTTCACTGGGTTCCGGTTTACGTGGGAGGTGGACGCGCTCTCGGTGCTAAGTCCGGAGCTGCCGGCACATTATCATTTCCACCGTCGCCGGCCCGCCTAACGAAAAGAGTTGAGGGCAGTGGTCGCGCGCTCGTTTGCCCACGATACCTCCTGGGCGGCGCCATCCATAGAGGTCAACGCGTGATGGTCGAAACCTGGCTCGAGAGCGCCTTCGATCCACTCGCAAAAGCAGTTGTGGTGGCGCTCTGCCACGGAACTCGCATTATCGGGGCGACGATTTTGGTGCCTGACCCCGCGGCCGAAGACCAATTTGCGCCGGGACCCTGTGTGCAGATGGAATACCGCAACCGCGGACTCGGAACTGCGCTGCTCGCCGAAGGCCTCCGCCGTCTCCAGGAAGCCGGATTATCACGCGCAACCACCATCGCACGCAGCAATGGCCCGGTGGCAAAGTTTCTCTATCCGAAATTCGCCGGCGTGGGTTGTGCCCGGCGCGCCGCCCCTCCTCGCTGCCTAAGCTGCCGCTTTGCCTCTGCCGAGGGTGCCACATTCGTGGTCCTTTGCCTAACGAATGATTCCGCGCTCGGTCGCTTCGATAAATTCCACGATCGCCCGGACTTCTTCGCTCGTGCCCCACTTTTCGCGCAGCTCCGAGATCGCCTGAGCGGTGTTTAGTTTTTCCGATAGATGATCCGGTAGGCTTCCTTGATCGGTTTGATCTTGTCCGCCGAAAAACCGGCGCCGTTCGAGCCCGACCTGATTCACGCCCCGGACCTCGGCCGGATTTCCATCGGCGATCATGAAGGGCGGAACATCCTGCACGATCTTGGAACAGCCGCCGGTGATCGCGAACCGGCCGATACGGCAATATTGATGCACCGCGGTTAAGCCGCCGATGACGGCGTGGTCGCCAACCTGCACGTGACCGGCGAGCGTGCCGTTATTGGAAAAACGACCGCATCGCCCACCACGCAGTCGTGGCCGACGTGCGAGTAGGCGAGGAAATTTCCGCGACTACCGACGCGGGTACAACCAGTCTCGAGGTGCTCGCGATTGACGGTGACGAACTCGCGAAAAGTGTTGTCGTCGCCCATCTCGAGGTAGGTGGGTTCGCCGCGATACTTCAGGTCCTGAGTTTGCTGGCCGATGGAGCAGTAGGCGTAGAATTTGTTTCCGCGTCCGGCGCGCAATGGGCCGACGAGAGTCACATGATGCTGGAGCCAGCAATTTTCGCCTAATGACACCCCGGGTCCGACAATGCAATACGGTCCGATAGTCGTTCCGTTGCCTAATCTTTGCGGAAGAATCGGCCAGCGCCGTGGGATGAATCGTCACCCCATTCATTTATCGATGAAGGTGAACATCAATTCGCCTTCGGAAACGACCGCGTCGTTGACGACGCAGCGACAAACGGCTTTCGCCAGACGATTGCCGCGCGCTTTCGTCAGCTCGGCGTGAATGAAGATCGTGTCGCCGGGGAAAACCGGTTTGCGAAATTTCACTCCATCGGCGCTCATGAAGTAACCGACCCGGCTTGTCACTCTTGCTGATACGCATCATCAGGACACTCGCTACCTGCGCCATCGCTTCGACCTGGAGCACGCCCGGCATAACCGGATGCCCTGGGAAATGTCCTTGAAAGAACGGCTCGTTGATCGTGACCGACTTGATCCCGAGGCATTTCGTTTCCCCTTCGAAGGAAACAATCCGGTCGACCATCAGGAACGGGTAGCGATGCGGGAGAATGTTCATCACTTCGTTGATGTCGAGGCCGCCTTCGCCGGGCGGGAAGTTTCGCTTCGGCAGCGTTGCAACCATTCGCTCATGCTCCTTCGCGAGCGCGCGGGCCAGTTCGGTGTTTGCGCCATGGCCGGGTTTGACCGCGATCACGTGGCCACGAATGCGCGCGCCCGAAAAGCGCGAGGTCACCAATGATGTCGAGGATTTTGTGCCTAACGAATTCGTCGGGGAAGCGCAGCGGTTCCTTGCTCAGGACCGATTCGCCCCGGACGACGATCGCGTTCTCGAGGCTGCCGCCCTTGATCAGATTCTTCTCCATCAGCGGCTGGACATCTTCGTAATAAACGAAGGTGCGCGCCGGGGCGATTTCGCGTTCGTAAGTTGCCGGCGTAATCGGTGTGAAAGAAACTGGGTGAAACGTCCGCCTGGACCGGACTGAGTGCAGGAGATGCGGAATTCTTCGTCCGGCAAAACGATCAGCATCGAACCGTTTTTGGTCTCGATCGACATCGGTTCGCGCACATGAAAGACGTGCGCGCGGTGCTTCCTGGGGAACAACGCCGGCCTTGCGAATCGCTTCGACATAAGCCTGGGCGCTGCCGTCGCCGATTGGCGGCTCGTTGGCATCCATCTCCACGACCGCGTTGTCGACGCCGAGGGCAGAGAGCGCGGAGAGCACGTGCTCGACAGTGTGCACGCGGATGGAACCTTCGCCGATGGTGGTCGCGCGTTCGACCGTTTTCACGTTGGCGATTGTGGCGTCGATCGTTGGCTCGTCCTGCAAATCGATGCGCTTGAATTTGATCCCGCTATCGACCGGTCCGGGCTGAATTTTCAGCGAAACTTTGGCGCCGGTATGTAGCGAGGTTCCGCTGAGCGCAGCGGATTTGCCGAGAGTGTGTTGTAATTCCGCGACCGAGGGCATGACCGGCTACCTAACAGAAGATCACGCGGCTTGCCAGTCGCGCGTTAGGCTTTAGATCGTTGGCCGCCCGGTGATCTCCAAGCATCAAATCAACTGAACTCTTAGCTTCGTTTCGACCGGTTAGATTGCCTCACGCAACGAAACGCAAAGGTCGCAGCGGTGATGATAGAGACCGCTTCCAGGGCAAACTGGGCCGGATCCGGTCTTTGACTGCAGAAGAGCGGACGATCTTTACCGCGCCAATCCGCGCGTATACCAGACGCCGCCGGGACCTTCGTAACTGCTGCCTTCGCCCCAGATCACGTAATTCCTTCCCGCGCCATCGACTGACAAACTCAGGTAATCGCCAGTACGGAAAGAAGTAACCGGCTAAGCTCTTGTAGGGCGCGCCGTTCGCGCGATTGGACAGTTTGACAATCGGACTCCAAGTCTGGCCGCCGTCAGTCGTTTGTCGATAAAATGTGTTCCAACCCCGCGGATTTCCGTTTTCGTTGCCCTGCCAAACCAGCCGAAAATCCCCCGCAGTTGGTCCGGCGGCGATCGACGGGAAACCATTGCTCGCCCCATCGTTAGGCTGGGAGATTGGGAAGCGCGGCGTCCAATTCACGCCGTCATCGGAAGTGGAGACAAACATTTCCTGCGGCTCCTTCGCAACGTCGCCGGCATGATAGGCGAGCATCATTTTCCCATTTCGATCAATCGCCAATCCCGCCGTAGACGAAAGAAATCCATAATCGCAACCCGCTGCCTCTTTGCAGCCCGGTGGCGGCGCGGAAGTATCAACCAGCGTAGTTTGCCAGGTGGCGCCGTGATCGCGAGAGCTGATCACGTTGATCTCTGCCGGGCCGCGATAATCGAGAAAGAAATTGATGACCACGAAATATGGCGTTCCGTCCGGCGCCATGGCCGCGCCGTTCGCGTCCCACCAATGACCCCGGGTCAGCGGATTGGTTTTGAACGGCGCACCAAACGTCTGGCCACCGTCGTGCGACGTCACGATGTAGCTGTCATCCATGTTTAGCCCGACATAGACATCCTTGCCGTCGGGCGAAACCAGCAACCAGGGTGATCGGTCCAGCGTAGCGACGGCGCGATCACCACCGGCGGCGTCCAGGTCGCGCCATGGTCGTAGGACTTGATCAGCTTCGATTCCCAATCCGGGCCATCTGAGCCAGACTGCAAAGACGGTCCCGTCGTCGGAGACCTGCACTTGCGGATCGGCCTGCCAGACATTGATCGGCGCGACCAGTTGGTCCGGCAGCCAGGTCGCACCGCCATCGGCTGAACGCCGGATGAAAATCCCTGAGACCGAGGGACTAAAGCGAGTCACCATCTGATAGACGAAAGCGGAAAAGCGATCGGCGGCGACAAGCGGTTCCCAATCGTCGTGTCCACTCCAGGCGCGTTCCCTGTCCCAGCCTGGTGCCGAAGCCGAGATTTCCGGCCGAGGTTGGACGTCGGTTTGGCGCAGAAAATCTCGGCTGCTCACCCGCTCCTTGCGGTCACCGTGCGGGCGGACGTCGGAGAAGAAAGTCGGCCAATCAAAGGTGCGCAATCACCGCGACACTGACGATCAGCGCGACGATCCCAAATCGGACGGACGATTCACGCCGCGGGCGCGGCAGAAAAGAAATTTCCCGATTGAGTAGATGGCGCATCATCATTCGTCGGGGAAACTTGGTTTCCAATTGCAGCAACACTCGTGCCGATCAAGCCACGAGTTTTGAAGTTCTTACCGCTGCTCGATCCGGAACGCGCTGCAACCGAGTGCGCACGCTTTCTCAATCCGATCGCAGACTAATGAGAACTTTCCGGTCGAGCCTTTGCCCGGGTGGCTTTTTTCGGGATCGGAGTGGGAGTGACAAGACCGTCTGGATATTTTTTCGTGCTCGGCCAGATCAACCGCCACGGTTCGCTGCGCAGAGTCGCGGTGAAATCTCTGCTGTTACGAAGTGTATCCCGAAGATCTGGTCCCATGGCGTCGAGCGCGGCTTTTAGTTTTTCGGAGGAACCGCGGAAGTTCGCGAGCGTGACGGTGATGTTATCGTTCTTCGTCAGCTGATTGCTCAGGTCTTCGATGTGCGCGAGCGATTTCGAGAGATCGCTCTCTGGCGCGGTGAGTTCGTTGAGATGCTCGGTGAAAATCTTGAACTGGCCGAGAGCCAGCGTGAGCGGCGCGTCGTCGTCGGTAATCTTGCTGATGTGTTCCAACCGTGCTTTGCAATTCCTTCAAGGTCGCGGTCGCTTCGCGTCGCCACCGGTTGCACGATCCCTAGGAGCTTGCTGATGGCTTCGGAAAATCCGGCGCGCGATTGCCGACGAAGACCTGGCCGGCTTCCGCCCGCGTGGAGTGATCGGTCCCCCGGAAATGTCGATGGCGGTTTCGCCTAACAATCCCAGGGTCATCATGCGGACATTTGAGTTCTTATAGACCAGCGCCAGGCGATCGACTTCGACGTCAATCCGGACTTCGAAACGCGGCAGCGTGCCCGGTGCGCCGGCCGTGCCTGGCTCACCTACTGTTCCTAAGTTTCCGGCGGCCTCGATCGCGTGCGCCGCTTCCTCGCGAGAAACCGGCGAATAAAGAGTTTTGACCTGGCCGACTTTCCGTCCCGCGAGCAGCACCGGTGCGCCTGGTTTAATCCCGGCAGCATTATCGAAGTAAACCTTGTAAAGCACCAGCGGGCGAAACAATCCCGGTGCGCCGAGCAGGATGAGGATGAAGGTGAGAACGGCCACCGTGCTCAAAACGAGCAGGCCGGTCATGATCTCATTTCGTCGCAACTGCATCTTTGCTTCCTTCCAGGATGGGACCTTGGTGCTGCCGCTCAGGAATTGCTGCACGACGGGGTTATCCGAGTTTCTTGAACTGCTCCGGAGGCGCATCCGCGATCACCTTGCCGTGATAAAGCATCGCCATCCGAGTCGCGATCCGAAATGCGCTGTCCAGCTCATGGGTCACAATAATCGACGTGACCTTCGAATGTTCGGTCAGGCTGACGATCAATTCGTCAATCACCGAGCTGATCACCGGATCGAGACCAGCCGTCGGTTCGTCGAAAAGAATCAGTTCCGGATCCATTACCAGTGCCCGGGCCAGGCTGACTCGTTTGCGCATGCCGCCGCTGAGTTCCGATGGCATCTGCCATTTGGCCTCGAGCATTCCAACCAGGGCAAGTTTTTCATCCACGATTTGGTCAATCTCGTCCGTGGATCTGCGGGTCAATTCTCGTAGCGGAAGGGCCACATTATCCCGCACGTTGCGTCGAACTGAGCAAAGCGGAATACTGATAGACCATTCCCGATGCGGGTGCGCACCTGCTGAAGTTTCACGCGGCTCAGGCGCGAGATCTCGAACTGCTTCGAAGAAGATTTCGCCCGCCGTTGGCTGGAGGATGCCAAGGATCAAACGCAGGATCGTGCTCTTGCCACTGCCGCTCTGGCCCATGATGACGAGCCGATCGAGCGGCTTCGACCGTCAGTCGCGATGCCGTCGAGGACTGTCTTTTCCGGGAAAGCGAGCGTCACATCGCGCAGCTCGACCACATGATTGAACGGTCGGGTCACGGGAAGAAGACGATGTAGACAATGTTAAAAAGGCGTATCGAAACCGATCACGGTCGTGATCGCGGTTACCACGCTCGAGGTAGTTGCGGTTCCAACTCCGGCCGCCCGCCGCGCACCGTCAAGCCCGCGATAACATGCGATCGCGCCGATCAGGCAGCCAAACATGAAACTCTTCAAGAACACCAGTAACGATGTCGCGAATGAGCAGCGATTGCAGCACCAGATCCTAGAAGTAGACGAACGGGATCGCTGAAATAGGCGCGGGAGATCAGCGCACTGGCAAAGATCGCCGCGACGCTCGAGATCACGCTCAGGCACGGCATCAGCGCAAAGAGTGCCAGCATCCGCGGGGCGACCAGGAACCGCAGCGGCCCGATTCCCATCGCCCTCGATTGCTTCCACTTCTTCCGAGACCTGCATCGTGTCCGAGCTCGGCGGTATAGCGCAGCGCCGATCGCGCGCGGCGAGCATGATCCCGGTGAGGAGCGGGCCCGGAGCTCACGGGTGAAGGCGATCGCGACCAGCCCGGGCACGAGGCGCTCGGTCCCGTATCGCTTGCAACTGGTAGCCGGTCAGAAGCGCCATCGTTAGGCCGAGAAAAACGAAACCATCGCCACCAGCGGCACGGAAGCCGACGCCCGCGCCGCTCGGTATAGCGGAAGAAGCTCGTCGCTCGAAAACGGCACCCGGCCGCGGCGGATTCGATCCGACGCGTTTCGCCGAGCGTGTTGGCGATGAACCAGAACATGCTCCCCGACGTCGACGAGCAGGCGACGGCTTTTCTCGCCCGACACCGGCGACACAGGTCTGCCGGAGCGTGCGACGATCGCTCCCGCGGTCCGTATTGTTTCCGACCTCGTCAGCCGCCATTAGCGGGAAGTTGCCTCTAGTTAGACCCTGCGGCAAGTTTTCCGCGCCAGCGTGACGGCGAAGCGTCGCTTGCGTGGCACAGGTTCCAAAGCTATGCTACGTATTCAACTCTTCAATTCTGGGCGGCTTGTCACTTGCACGGCGATCAATGGCCGGCGAAGATGCGAATCGCAGCTATGAAATTCGGAATGGTGATCCATGGCGGCGCGGGCACGATCGATCGCGCCGAAGATGACGCCGGAAAGAGAAAGCGCATCGCGAGGCGCTCGAGCAGTCGCTCAAGGCCGGCTACGACATTCTTGCCCGCGGCGGCTCCAGCCTCGATGCGGTCGAGGCGGCAATCCGCGTTCTCGAGGACAATCCGCTTTTCAACGCCGGCACAGGCGCCGTCTTTACGCACGAAGGAACAAACGAGCTCGATTCTGTCGATCATGGACGGGCAGACGCTGAAAGCCGGAGCGGTCGCGCAGATTGAAGCACATCGCCAACCCGATTCAGTCTGCTCGCATGGTGATGGAGAAATCGCCGCACGTCATGCTCCAAGGGAGGCGGCGCGGAAGCGTTCGCCAGGAAAATGGGTGTGCCCTTCGTCGATCCAAAATATTTCTACACCGAGGAACGTTGGAAAGCTTGCAGGAGATAAAGGCGAAGTCCATCGCCATCAGCCGATGAGCGACAAGGACAAGCACGGCAACCGTTGGCGCAGTGGCGCTGGATCAAGCCGGGAATCTCGCCGCCGGAACATCGCACCGGCGGACGTACCAACAAGCAATTCGGGCGGGTCGGCGATTCACCGATCATCGGCGCCGGGCACTTACGCAAACAACCAGACCTGCGCCGTTTCCTGCACCGGCGACGGGCGAATATTTCATCCGTGCGGTCGTCGCTCACGACATCTCGACCATGATGGAATACGAAGGCATATCGCCGGTCGCGGAAGCAGCGCAGACGCGCTCGATACGGCCGGCAAACTCGGCGGAACCGGCGGCCTGATCGCCTTGATCGAAAGGCAACGTCGCAATGCCGTTCAACACCTCAGGCGATGTATCGCGGCCGAGTCGGTAGTGCGCGCAAGGCGACGGTTGAGATTTATCACCGATGGCGGTTGACCGGCTGAAGGTTGACCGTGCTCGATCAAAGTGCCTGGTTGAATGGTTAAACATTGCTAAAACGGATACAGGCGTTGATCGGCAACGCTACGGAGCTTTAACGCTTTGACGGTTCCTCTGTCGACTCTCACTCGACGATATCGAGCGTCGCCTTTTGCCCATGGCGGGCGGCGGCGCTCGGAGAGGAGCGCGCGGATCGAGCGCGAATCGTCCCTCAGTCGCGTGCCCGATGATGCGGACCTGGACGTCGCTTTGCCGCATCTGCAATCGGAAGATCGTTAGCGCCCCCGTGGAATTTCCGAGAGCATGATCTCGTCCGGAAATTCCAACAGCTGTCGCACGATAAATTCGAGAAATTGTCTCACGCGCTTGCAGCCTAGCGACGCGCTCAAGACTTGTCCACCTTCACGAATCCAGCGAATGTAATCGCGGGTGGATCGAGGTAGTTCTCTGGCCGGATCGAGTGTCGAGCGGTCCTTGCTCGGTAACAGCCGACGTTCGCTCGTAACCTGCTGTCATACTTGTAACGCTTGTAACCTTTGTAATCCGGGCGCGGCATCGCGCCCGTGAGCGGGCCACGCGCTTATTCCGGTCGCAGCTGCTGCTGCGCGTTTCCTCTTCTTTCAACAGACTGCGAACGGTGTCGCGACGGTTGCGCGCCGCGCGCGATCCAATGCTCAGCACGATCGATCTGATCGTGCGTGCTGCGTCGCCTTTCAATTTCGGATCGTAGGTGCCGATGATCTCGATGAATTTCCGCCATCGCGCAGGGCTGCGGCTGTCCGGCGACGACGATTTTGTAATAGGGACGATTGGTCGTCCCTTCTCTGCGTAATCTGATTGAAACGGCCATGTTGAGAACGGTTGAAAAGTTGAGGGTGGCTAACGGTGTTAGGGAGGAAACGAATCGCGCAATCGGTCGAGCGCAAGCTCAGCTCTTCATGCGCTGACATCTTGTGCCATCATTCGCTTCATCTTTTCCGGCATTCTTCATCATCTTCGCGCATCTGATTGAAACGCTGGAGCAAATCGTTCACTCTGGGTCACGCTGCTGCCGCTTCCACGGGCGATTCGCTGGCGGCGGCGTTGGCGTTGAGGATGTCGCGGCCGCTTCCGCTCCTCGAAGGTCATGGAAAGGACGATCGCTTCGGTCCGTTTGATCTGCTTTTCGTCCAGGTTCACGCCCTTGATGATTGTCCGATTCCCGGAAGCATCCCGAGGATGTTTTCCAGCGGGCCGAGCTTCTGCATCATTTTGAACTGAGCGAGGAAATCGTTGAAATCGAACGAGGCGTTCCGGAGTTTCTTGTTCCATCCGCGCGGCTTCTTCTTCGTCGATGGCTTCGGCGGCTTTTTCGACCAGGCCAATGATGTCGCCCATTCCGAGAATGCGCCCGCGCGAGCACGATCCGGGACGAACGGCTCGCGAATTGATCCGAGCTTTCGCCCACGCCCGCGAACTTGATCGGGCGCTGTGTGACTTGGCGCATGGATAGCGCCGCGCCGCCCGTGGCATCGCCGTCGAGTTTGGTGAGCACGATTCCGGCTGATGCCAAGCGCCTCGTGGAAATGCGTCGCGACGCCTGCACCGCCTGCTGGCCGGTAGCGGCGTCGGCCACCAGCAACACTTCCTGCGGCTGGAGAAATTCCCGGCAGCGCCTTGATTTCACTCGATGAGCACCTGGTCGATCTCCCGGCGACCGGCAGTGTCGAAAATCTGGACGTTGCCATTTCTGTTGCCCCGCCCAATCGAGACTGAGAGTCGCCGCCCGGCGGACATCCTTTTCGTTAGGTGGCGGAGTGCAAACCGGGACTCAACCTGCCCGCCCTAACGTCGCCAGTTGCTCGATCGCGGCCGGTCGCTGGAGGTCGCACGCAATCAGGAGCGGTGCCGCGCCCTTGTTTTTTCAAATAACCAGCCAGCTTCGCCGAGGAAGTGCGTCTTGCCGGCGCGTTGAGCCTGACCATCAGGATCCGCGCCGGCTTTCGAGATTCAGCGGGGCCGGCGTCGCCACCGAGCAGCTGCGCCAGTTCGTCGTGGAAGATCTTCACGATCTGCTGACCGGGCGTGACGCTGCGTAGGACTTCCTCGCCCATCGCCTTTTCCTTCACTCGGGCTAGCGAACTGCTTCGCGACACCGGTAATCTGACGTCGGCTTTCGAGTAACACGCGAGACGCACCTGGCGCATGGCGTCGGCAATGTTCGTTTCGCTGATCGTGCCGTGACCGCGCAGGTCCTTGAAAATATCCCGAAGTTTGTCGCCGAGTTGGGAAAACATGATTCGTTAGGCAGAAACGCCCGGGGCGTTCCTCTTAGCACGGACTAGCCTTCCTTTCCAATCGCCGGCCGCCCCTGGCACCGAAGCCGGATTGTGATTCTGCCAGCGCGTCGGTGACGATTGATGTTCCCGCCGATGCCGCGCGTATGAACAACTCCGCCCTGCTTCACATTGTCGAACGCCTCGAGGGTCTCAAGCTGGCAAACTCCCGGAGTCGATTCGCAAACCGGTCTTGAGTGAGATCACTCCGCTAAAGGAACTTTTTCTTCAGCAACGCCCGCCACGCTTTGTCCTCACCGGTTCCGATCGAGATGCCGCTGCTCGAGTTCGTCGCGCGATCTTCGCCCCGACGCAGAGGAACGCGCCTTCGCGCGAAACCCTCACCGGCCTTTACCAGTGGCAAAGCAGTTGCTCTCGGCAAACACGGCTCGATCCAGTTGCTCGACGCACGGAGCTGATGAAGCTGGCGCTCGATCTCGTGCGAAAAGCGTTGCAGCAACAACGGCCCGATCTTTTTTTCTTCCTTCCCGCGCAGCGCGGCTCGCAGGCGGCAACGCGCAGGGAAGTCGAGCGTCTCGAAAAATTGTTTCAATGGCACGACTCGGCGTCCAAGCTGCTCGAGATTCAAGTTTCCTGACACACCTCCGTCCTCAAACAGGAGATCGGTTCACCGGCGATCTGTGCCAGCGTGATTGGCATCTTCCGTTGGGCGGCGCGCTCCGCCGGCAGCTGCATGAGCTGAGTTGCCTAACGAAGCTCGGGTCGAACTGGTGCGCAGGTGGCGATGCTCATGCCCAGGCAGAAATCGCCGAGCTACTGGTGAAATCGGATAAGCGCAATTTGTGCCGCAATCGGCGCCCAGCCCATACCGCTCGCCGACCTCCCGGTCCTCACCACTCTGCAACTGGTCATGGTCTCGGGCATTATGTGGCTCCAGACCGACGCGATTTGCGCAGTTTGTTGCGCGCGGCCGACCGAATTCACCTACCGGAGCGCGCTCGGCGCGCCAATGCCGGCATCGGAATGATCCTGCGCGAAGCGAGCCTCGCGCCGCGCCCAAGTTTTCCCGGGGTGGGGGAACATCGTTTGCAGAATGTTGCGGGCAGTGACCTTTCGCAACCGGTCATCACGCGCGGCGATGGTTTATTTCATTTGAAGGCGCAACGCTGCGCGACGCCCGCCGCGCCTTCGTTGCCCCTGAAACCAAAAGGCGCAGCGATCCTGCTCGCTACTGGGCGGGTATGTGCAAAAAGCGCTCGGCCTGATCTGCGGAAAAGGTGATAAACGTCCGGAACCAGCCAGTGCGTGCCAGGTGGTTTGGAAATAACTTGTGGAATAAATTCGACGCCGCCGGGGCAAATCGCTCCGCAGAATTTTGTGGTGAATGCAAACTGGTGCTGCATCTCGCGCGCCCAGTCGCCGGGCGCATCGCAGACTCTTCTCCGCAACGCGAAACCTTCCGAGATAGACATGGGACTCTGCGCTGCGCTTCCGAGGTCGCGCCGGCATCAAGACATCTCTCGGTCAAAATTTTCTTCTCGATCAAAATCTCGGCGCGTCGGGATCGTTCAACGGAAGCGCAGCTGCCGGCGTCGATCTCCGTGCTCTGAAATCGGGCCGGGCCTGGCGCTCATCGCGCCGGGCTGAGGCGCTTGCGACGGCGCGCGATCGTCGCCCGGTCGATCGGGAGAAGGAGCGGTCGTGTCCCTGCAAATTCTCTTCGCCAAAGCTCCGGACCCACCGCGCAGCTCCTGAAAATACGGGTCCACGGCGACGCGTTGGATTTCTCGAAGCGAAGTATCTTCCTCCGGCAAGGGCCCGATCAAACTGTCGGGCAATCCTCCTTACTACATTTCTCTCCATGAGATGCTCGCCGTGCGTAAATATCTGCGTAGACGCCACCGCCGATCAGCGCTGGCATTGTCAAAGATAAGGCGCGTGGTGAAGACCCGAGTGAGACCACGGCTGGGCCGCGAAGCCCCAAAGATTACGGAATTTCTCGGCCTGGTCTCCACAATCACGCCAGATATTCGGCGTTCGAATACCCGCGCACCGTCCCGGCGACAGTTTTTTCCGCAGGCCGGTAGTCGCGATTCCGCGCTCGAATTAATGCCAAGCTCCGCGCCCGCGCGGAATTGCACGGTATCGCATGATCGCTCCGGTTCTCGAACTCTCGTCCGCGCCGCAGGTTTTTCGCAGCGGCGGAAACAGGTCGGCGAAACCGCTTCGCGGAAATCGCTCCCGACTGGCCGGGAGCGGCAGAGAAAAATCGGCGCTTCGGTGCAGGCGCGGGCGGAAGATTTATCGCTGGCACAATGGATTAGTCTAACGAACTGGCGCAGATGCCATACAGGCGCCAGTGATTATTTTGTAGTGGAAATGGTCTGACAGAGAAGTCGCCGTAATGACGCAAAACAGACACCGTGCCAACGCAAGCGCTGGTCGCGGGCGGAAGCAAATACGGAATAACTGCGTCACCGCGCGGTCCACATCTCGAACTTCACAAACGCGCGGGCGGCGAACCCAGCGGTAAAAACGATCGCCCCCTAAGACTCACATCCTGAGCTCGGATCTGAGCGGTCATCTAACAAAGCTCATGGCGAGTAGGAGTTCGACCAGACTGCATGCTGGAGTTAAAGGAAGAACTGGGAGTGCAGCCGAGTTCAAGGTAACGCGTGAGTGGCAAAGCCGGGCCGCGTAAAAGAGACGGGCCAGGAATTCATCTTGGCTTTACCCGCGAGAATATGAGTAATCAAATCTTCTGCGCTCCTCAGCCTTCCAGGGAGGAGATCGAAGCGCTCGCTCCGCCCGGTGATCGCAGAGTGGATCGATAAACGCCCAGGCTGATTCTGCGCCCGGTTTCATCAGCGCTTGGCTGGCGGCCCCGGTCTCTGCTCGACTGAACTCGCGCCCTCAACGACGCGCTTGGCTCGGCTTCAGAGTTTTTTCTGCGCCAGGCGGCCGCCTCCGATGTTCAAGGTCGTGTGTGGCGGGGATGGTCGCCATGACTTCACGGTGGTGATTTGGTGGCCGCCGAGCTTGCTCTTCGCATCAGTAGACGCGCAGTCGCCAGAATGAGATCCCAGGCTGGTGGATTTGAACTGGATGAACAGTGTGCGAATCCCGGGAAACCGTGGTAGTCACGCTTTTTTCAGCTCGCGGCTTGGTGCGCGATGCGCTTGATGTTTTGTCTGGTCAGACTTGACCGTTTCCTCATAATCTTGGCCCAGTCTGAATCGGAGCGTAAGTGTGGCAACCTTTTCCAGTTACGCAAATTATTAATCAATTCAACAAAATTAACTTAGCGTGGCGGCAACGCAGCGATCGCTTGCCTCAGGACCCGCGCGTGAGAAAATGACTGTAATGGTGGATGATCGCCCGTCAGGTTGCGGGGTGATTATTTTTTCTGCACTTCCAGACACCCGCTTCCGCCATCGTCGTGCAACCTTGAGGCTGGCTCCCGCAGCCGCCCCAATGAATATGCAAAGCGGAAGATCGCGCTTCCTCGTTAGGCAAAGTGGTCCTGAATCCCAAAGTTGGACCCACCAGCCGGTGATAAAGCAAAAGTTCAGTGAGGCGTGGTTTTTTCAAACCACGCGCGTGATGTTCCTGACTCGCTCAATGCAGAGACGAATGACGTGTAACTGGTTGAGGGATCACTCCACGACCGTACCGCCGGCTTATAATCGATGAAAGGGAAAATTCGCTCCCTGGCGGCAGCGCCGAATCGCAGGTATGATCTTCTCCGATCCGAAAACTGCTGGAGTAAGAGCTTCAATTCTTGGGGAGTTCTTTTTGTGTAAAGGCTTTCCTGCAATCCCGTGGTTCATGGTATTCCAGGTAAGCCCATTTTTGGCTAAACAGAACTGGAAAACAATCGGATCACCGATCGACGCCAGTCTGGGATAGCCCCGAGTCAAAATGCCAGAGGACGCCGCGCACTTAACCCAATCAGTAATACAACCGAATTAGCATAT
>ERZ1370068.488-contig-10443_pt1 | contig 26216 bp, 29 predicted proteins | sample MGYA00561227_ERZ1370068 | MGnify/ENA primary metagenome ERZ1370068 (study PRJEB38410, sample SAMEA6850437) | metagenome | study: Metagenomic assessment of the ecological functions of the soil: analysis of the soil microbiota associated with the...
GCGTACTTCGTTCAGTTACGTATTAGCGCTTCCTCGGCGAAGCGGGCGTTGCGGATGTTGATCGGCCCGTGCCGGGTGAAGGCCTGGCCGGTGCGGCCCGAGCCGGGTCGGCAGCACGCAATCGAACATGTCGATGCCGCGCTCGACCGCGCCGACGATGTCGTCGGGCTTGCCGACGCCCATCAGGTAGCGCGGCCGGTCGGCGGGCAGCATCGGCCGACCGCGAAATCGAGGCACGCGCAACATCTCGGCCTGGCCCTCGCCCACCGCGAGGCCGCCGACCGCATAGCCGTCGAAGCCGATCTCGATCAGCTGCTCCGCCGAGATCGCGGCGCAGTTCCTCGTCCATCGACGCCCTGCTGGATGCCGAACAGGCGGCGCGCCCGGCATGCTCTGGCCGGCGTCGAAGGCCGTCGCGCGACCGCTGCGCCCAGCGCATCGAGCGCTCCATCGACCGCGCCTGCCGCCTCCCGCGTCGCCGGGAAGGGCGTGCATTCGTCGAACGCCATGACGATGTCGGCATCGAGCAGGCGCTGCACCTCCATCGAGCGCTCGGGCGTGAGCATGTGCGCCGATGCCGTCGAGGTGGCTCTTGAAGCGCACGCCCTCCTCGCTCATCTTGCGTCAGCTCGGAGAGGCTCATCACCTGATAGCCGCCGCTGTCGGTCAGGATCGGCCGCTCCCAGCCCATGAAGCCGTGCAGGCCGCCGAGCCGCGCGATCCGCTCGGCGCCGGGGCGCAGCATCAGATGATAGGTGTTGCCGAGGATGATGTCGGCGCCGCTGGCGCGCACGTCGGCGGGCTTCATCGCCTTGACCGTCGCCGCGGTGCCGACCGGCATGAAGGCGGGCGTCCGGATCTCGCCGCGGCGCATCGACGATCGTGCCGGCCGGGCGCGGCCGTCGGTCGGCGGCGATCGAGAAAGGCAGAAGCGCAGCGGCCTCGGCATCGGCGCAGAGCGGCCTTAACGAGTCACGAAGCTCAGTACAACAAGCTCCACAGGTCTCGCCCTGCTCGGGCTTGCCGAACTCGTGGTGGATCGCGGTCTCGACGATGCGCGAAGCCGGCGGCCTCGTAGATGCGCCGCGCGCTCGTCGAGCACGGCGTGTGGGTCCACAGGCGGATCCGCTCGTAGCCGGCGCGCGCGGGCGAAGCGCGACGACACATTCATCCGACCAGGGCGCCTGCCGATGCCGAGCGCCGCGCGCCCAGGGCTCGACATGGAGCAGGCGGAGCTGGCTGCGCTCACGCGCACTGGCGCCGGCATCGACGAGCAGCACCGCGCCAGCCATCCATCCCGCCGCTCGGCGACCCAGCATTGCTCGCGGCCCGGCTTTGAGAGTCGCGGCAGGAAAGGCGGTGGTGACCCTCGCCCTGGAGGATCTCCATCGGCCAGGCCGCCAGCCATAGAGCTTCGTAGAGGATCGACTGGCGCGACGCGATCGGCGGAGATCGCGCCGGCCCGGAAGGTGCGGATCGACCAGCCGGCGCTTCGCCTGCCGCCGAGCAGGCGCCGTGCACCGTCTCAGCGCCGTCCACCAGCGACTTCTGCGTCGGCGAGGGCCAGCGCCCGATCCGCCCTGCGCGGACCTTGGTGCGCGCGCTCGCGCGCATCGAAAGTGCGGCGAACCGGTTCGCGGTCAGGGATGGCGCGATCGGCCGTCGCCGCGCGTCCTCGCCGCGGCCGCGCGCTGATCCAGCCCCCTGGCCTCGGAAGCGCCGCGAGGATGCGGCTGGCATAGCCGGCATCGAGACCCAGCTCAGCCTGGCAGCTCGGCGGCGAGCGGCGCCTCCCGCGTGGCGATCTCGTAGAGCAGGCGCGCTTCGGCGAGCGAAGGCTCGCTGTCAAGATAATGGGCGTCGAGCGCACCGACGAAGCGGGTGTGAGAAGCGGTTGAACGCGCGCAGGGCGACGACGGCTTCTTCCATGGCGTGAGTCGCCGGCAATAGTACTTGACTTTGTCAACTCATTATCGCGCCCGCAGTCTCGGTTATTTCGAGCGTGGAGTCTGTGGCAGTGAGGAGGCGGCTCTATGAAACGGTCGAGCAAGCGCGCTGGAACGGGACGGTCATCGCGAGTAGCTGACAGAGACCGTCGCCGCCGAAGAAATCACTCATCTATGCTGCGCCAGCGGTCGACGGGACCCTGCTGAAGCCGAGCGGCACCACCACCGCCGTCCGTCCGCGGAAGGGAACGGCGCATTATTTCCACGTCGCCGCCGACGGCGAGGGAGAATGTCGACGCCGCCTGGTATTATCCCGAACCCAAGCTTCCGCCGCGGCCGAGATCAGGGACCGGATCGCCTTCCGGTAAAGGGTGTCGAGGCTCTGTGCGACGGGGCCAGCACGGGCAGACTCGTTACAGCCCTGAACTGACCGAAGCGTCTCCTGAGCCCATGGTCCGCCCGTGATCGACGCGCCGCGCTCGCAGCCGGAACGGCCACGCGAGCGTCGTCGCCGGCGCTGCTGTCGCCGCCCGCGTCGCCGCGCGCCATCTTCCCCGCCGCTTATGTCGATCGCGGGCTGCTCGCTGTGGCGGGACCGCTGATCAAGGACGAGCTCGGTCTGCTCCGGCGACAGCATTCGGACTCGCCGTCTCCGCCTTCTTCTGGATCTACGCGCCGGCGCAAATTGCTTTGCGGCTGGATGGTCACGGAAACCGATCGTCCGTCTATCGCCTGTTCGCGGGCGGCGTCGGGCTGTGGGGCGTGGCGACCTGCTCTTTGACCCTGGCTCCCGCCGGCGGCCTCGTCTCGCTCGTTCCTCCTTGCGCGCCTTGCTCGGCCTACGGCCAGCTGCCGCCTGCCCCGGCAGCTCGAAGATGATTGCGCGGCAGAATGCGGCGCGAAAGCCCGCGGCGGCGCCAGCGGCATGGTCGTGGCGGGGATATTAAGCCGCAGTGACAGGCGGTGTAAGGCGCGCGTTGCTTCGGCGGCATGATCATGGCCGCGTGCGGCTGGCGCGTCATGTGCAGCGGATTTTCGGCTTCCTCACCCTGCTCTGGCCGCTGACCCTGGCAGGGGCTCAAGGTAGCCGACGACAAGGCGAGCGACCAGTTGGCCGCTCCACCCCCGGTGCCGCTGCGCACATCCTCGGCAAGCAAGCCCTCGGGGCCCGCGCGCCGCCCATTTCTGCAACAATTACGGTTTCTATTTCACTCATCACCTGGCTGCCGCTCTATCTCGTCACGGAGCGGGGCATGAGCACTCGAACTGATGGCGACTAACTACCGCCCCTGACCTACGCGACCCAGGCGATGGCGGCGGTCGGCGGCGGTTCTGGCTCAGCTGACCGCCTGGTCGCAGGCGGATGGCACGCAGGGGGAAAAGTCCGCAAGTCGATCCTGGTGCTGGCGAGCCTGGTCAAGGCGATGGCAATCGCCGGCATCGCGCTCGCGGCCAACCAGGAGATGGTCGTCTTCTGGCTAGTCCTCGCCGGCATCACCATCGGCTTCACCAGCGCTCGAATTTCGCGGTGCCGCAGATCTTGCCGGACCCGCCGCAGCCGGGCGCTGGGTCGGAATGCAGAACTTCGCCGCCAATTGCTCCGGCATTTTGGGGCCGGTGATCACGGGCGTGCTCGTCGATGCGACCGACAGCTACTGGTCAGCCCTTCCTGGTCGCGGGCGCCTCCACCCTGGCTGCGGCCTGGTTCTGGGGCGCGGTCGTGCCGAGGGTGGAGCCGGTGCGCTGGGAAGCGGCGTAATCGCCGGCACTTCTCTCGACATGTTCTTCCAGCCATTCGGGCGAGCCGACCGGGCGGCCGGCGCTTTCGGTCTTGCGCAGGCGGCGCAGTTCGAGGCTTCGTCGAACGCTCCGCCGCATCGGTCAGGAGGTCGAGGTCGAACGCATAATCGTCCGCCTCGCAGAAGGTCAGCTCACGCCGGTTGCCGCGCCGAAATGAACTGGCACCGAAACAGGAAATCCGTCGAAGGCGGTCAGCGCACTGCTGCCGAGCTCCCGTCGTTGGCGGTCGTGAAGGGTGCGGCAGCCTTGCACTGAGCATACGCAGATCGCCCGCCAAGTCCGCCGCCGCTGCTTCATTCCCCGCCTGGAAGCGGAACATGCAGCGGCTGGCCGCGCCTCCCCAATAGCATCACAGATGCCATCCCGGCTGGCCGTCCGGGGACTGGTCGCGAAACGACGATCGGCTTCGATGCCGGGTGACCAGCGGATATTGGGCGTCATTTTCTCCCCGGGTTGCCGCCGGACCAGGCGCCCCGGCTTGTAGATCGTCAATCGGATAGCCGCAGGAAATCTGTGGCCGGAGCGCGGGCTCAGTGAAATTGAAAGAGGCGTCTGGAGGATCGCCACGATGCGTCCCGGTCCCCGGTCAGCGGGTCTCGCCCGGCGAAGCAAGTCCTGGCGCTTGGCATCGGGGCACGCGCCAGCTGGTGGACGACCCGCCGCGACAATTAGCTACCAGACCTTCCCTTCTTCGGTGCGGCCATTGCAAGCATTTCGCCAGAGGTTAAGCGCGCTTCGGCTGCGCGGCGGGCAGCCGGCGCGTCCGCGAAGGTCAGAAAGGCATGATTGCCGCCAAGCGCGTAGGGCCAAATGCGGCCTGACTTCCGATCCGCCGAAATGGATCGCCTCGGCGATCTCCAGTTTCAGCGTCCAGGATCCAGGACATGGTCCGTGAGGACAGATCGACGGCCTGCGCGCTATGTTGGATCGTGCAGGAAAGCCGTACAGGAAGCTCCGCTCCCCATCGGCGACGGCCCGCCAGATGTCGTCCTCGCCCCAGGCGCTGCCCCGCAACTGGATTGAGCAGTACCCGGCGACAGCAGTGCCGAAACCTGCGCGCCGGCGACCCCGCTGCTCGGCGTCGCCGCGCGTCCACACTGCGTCTCACCGGGAGGCTTGCTGTCCCTGTTCGGCGCTTGCCGTATCGCAGCAAACCAGGAATTCGCCACAGCAGGCCTGCCGGCCCGATCAAACGCATACGCCACCCCCTCCCACAACGGGGAGCCAACAAATCATAGTGGCGCGTCTATTCCGCCGAAGCCTCTCGGCAGCACTGGACGGGATCGCGATCAGGCCGGTTCAGGCCGGGAGCGGCAAGCGACGCATCGCCATAGGAATAGAAGCGGTAGCCCGCCGCGATGGCATGGGCATAAGCGCGCCTGCATCACCTCCAGCCCCATCAGCGCCGAGACCAGCATGAACAGGGTCGAGCGCGGCAGATGGAAGTTGGTGAGCAGGCCGTCGACCGCGCGGAAGCGATAGCCGGGCGTGATGAAGATGGCGGTGTCGCCTTCGAACGGGCGCGATCGCGCCCGTCTCTCGTCCGCGGCGCTCTCGAGCAGGCGGAGCGAGGTGGTGCCGACCGGCGATGAGCCGGCCGCCGGCCGCGCGCGGCCGCGTTGAGCCGCGGCCGCGCGTCGGCGCGATCCGGCCCCATTCGGCGTGCATGACGTGGTCGTCGGTGTCGTCCGCCTTGACCGGCAGGAAGGTGCCGGCGCCGACGTGGAGGGTCAGCGTCTCGTGGCCGATGCCCGCCTCGGCCGAGCGCCGCCATCAACGCCGGCGTGAAATGGAGCGCGGCGGTCGGCGCGGCGACCGCGCCTTCCTCGCGCGCGAACATGGTCTGATAATCGTCGCGGTCGCGCGCGTCGGCCTCGCGCCTGCCGGCGATATAGGGCGGCAGCGGCATCCGCCCGGCGCGCTCGAGCAGCAGCTCGACCGGCTCCTCGCCCTCGAAGCGTCAGCAGGAAGGAGCCGTCCGCGCCGCGCTCGCGTCGCCGATCGCGGCGACGCCCGCGCCGAAGTCGATCCGGTCGCCTTCGCGCAGCCTCTTGGCGTTGCGGATGAAGGCGCGCCAGTCGCGCGAGCCCTCGCGCTTGTGCAGGGTCGCGCCGATCCGCGCCTCGCCGCGCGGCCTTCGAGCTGGGCGGGGATGACGCGGGTGTCGTTGAACACAAGGCATGTCGCCGCGCCGCAGCAGGCGCGGCAGATCCCGCACCGCATGGTCCGGAGATGCGCGCCGCCTCGACCGCGGAGCAGCCGCGCCGAATCGCGCGGGCTGGCGGGCCTCCAGCGCGATCCGGTCGGACGGGCAGGCTCGAAGTCGAAGAGCGATCGCACGCGTTCACGCTGCCCTAGTGCAGCGCGGCGGCCTGCGTGCGCGCCCTCGGCGCGACCGGCTCGAGCGCGGCGGTCGGCGGCGGCGGCGGCAGCGGCGCGGGCCGGCGGCGCGGATGCCCGCGCCGGCGCTGCGCAGGCGCCGGCGCGTCGGCGGCCGACGCAGCCGCGGCGTCTCGGCGCTGGATCTGCGCGGCGGTCATCGGCGGCACATTGTCCGAGCCGAGGCGGGCGCGGAGGATCCGGCTCGGCTGCGACCGGCGGCTCGCCGCGCTCGATCGCGTCGACAAAGTTGCATGCCGCTGACCACCCGGCCGAAGACGGTATAGCCGCGGTCCATGCTGCAGGCGCGGCACGAACATGATGTAGAACTGGCTGTTGGCGCTGTTCAGATCCTGCCGCCCGCGCCATGCCGACCGCGCCGCGCAGGTGCGAGCAGGCCGCTGAATCTCGGCGGCGATGTCGGGAAGCGCCGAGCCGCCGGTGCCTGTTATTCTGCGGGTCGCCGCCCTGGGCCATGAAGCCCTCGATCACGCGGAAGAAGGCGAGGCCGTTATAGAAGCCCTGGCGGGTCAGCGTCTTGATCCGCTCGACCGTCGGCGGGCGCGGCGTCGGGCCGCAGCTGGATCACGCACCCGGCCGCCGGTCGAAAGATCGAGGTTCCAGATATTGCTCCGCGCTCGGCGGCACGGCGGCGCCAGCGCGGAATCGGTGCCGGCGCGGCTGCGCGGCTGGGCTGCAGCGCACCGGCTACGAACAGGCGCCGAGAGGCCAACAAGAAAAGACAACAGACGCGACATTTGCTTACCCCGATTCCCGGTACAAGCCGCAGCTTCTAGATCGACGATTCCCACCGCCTCAAGCGCGGATCGGCGATCCGTTCGATCCACATGGCCGACATCCGGCCCGAAACGCGGCTCACGTCAACTGCCCTTGCGCGCCGATCCGCTCGACGCGCTCGCGCACTTCGGCCGCGACGGCCGGGGTGACGAACTTGCGAGATATCGCCGCCGTAGATGCGCGATTTCCTTGACCAGCTTGGAGGCGATCGGCTGCAGCGACACGTCGGCCATCAGGAAGACGGTCTCGATATCGTCGTTCAACTGCTGGTTCATGCCCGCCATCTGGATACTCATATTCGAAGTCGGCGACCGCCCGCAGGCCGCGCACGATCATCGAGGCGCCCTCGCGCTCCGGCGAAGTCCATCAGCAGCGAATCGAAGGCGACGACGCTGATGTCGCGCGCCGATCGGCGCGCCGTCTCGCGCTGCGACCATCGCCGAGCCGCTCCTCGACCGTGAACATCGGCGACTTGGAGGGATTGGTGGTGACGCCGATGACCAGCCGGTCGACCAGATGGGCGCCGCGCGCGGATGATGTCCATATGGCCGAGCGTGATCGGATCGAACGTGCCGGGATAGACGCCTGTCCTCATGCCCCTCCTCGGGTCGGGCGACTCCTAGCCGGTTCAGTGATCCCGCTCGACCGCGAAGCGCGCGACGCGCGCGAGCAGATCGGCATCCTCGCCGAAGCCGTGCAGATGATCGATCGCCTGCTCGACCAGCAGTCGCGCCTGCCGCCGCGCCCGCTCCGGGCCGAGCAGCGAGACGAAGGTCTGCCTTGCCCGCCGCCTCGTCCTTGCCGACGCGCTTGCCGGCCTTCTCCTCGCAGCCCTGCATGGTCGAGCAGATCGTCGGCGATCTGGAAGGCGAGGCCGATGTCGCGGGCATAGCCGCGCAGGCCGGTCCGCCCTCCGCCGGCGCCCGGCCCATGATCGCGCCCGCCTCGACGCACCAGCCGATCAGCGCGCCGGTCTTCAATTGCTGCAGCCGGGTGACCGCCGGCAGATCGAGCGCCATCTCGCCGGCCATCGAGGTCCATCATCTGGCCGCCCGCCATGCCCGCCGGGCCGGCGCGCGCGCCAGCTCGAGCGACCAGCTCGGCGCGGACGAACGGATCCTCGTGGGTCGCCTCGTCGGCGAGCATCTCGAACGGCCAGAGCATGGAGCGAGTCGCCGGCGAGGATCGCGGTCGATTCGTCGAACGCGCGGTGCACGGTCGGCTTGCCGCGCCGCAGATCGTCGTCGTCCATGCACGGCAGATCGTCGTGGATCAGCGAGTAGACGTGGATGCACTCGACCGCGAGCGCGACCCGCATCGCCCGGTCGCGGTCGACGTTGAACAGGTCGCAGGCGGCGAGGACCAGCAGCGGCCGCATCCGCTTGCCGCCGCCGATCGCGGCATAGCGCATCGCCTCGAGCCGGCGCCCGCGCGGATCGGGAGGAATCGGCAGCAGCAGGTCGAAGGCGCGGTCGATTCCGGCGCCGACCTCGGCAAGTGCGCCTGCAGCGTGGCAGGCCGCGGCGACACCTTAGAGGTTCAAACCCACAACCGGAGGTGGCCGTGATCGGCCGAGGAGGCGGCTGAGTAGGAGAGAGCCGCAGGGCGGGCCGGCAGCCCGTCCAAGGCGATCGACGCCCGCAGCCGCCTTCCCGGCCGACCGCAGAGCGGCGGGCCGGCTTTTGCCGCCCGGACTTCGTCGCTTCGTCGGTCACGATGCATACACATCGCTCCCTCCTCTCCTCGCCGGACAACAAAATCCAGCCCGTCACGACCGCCTCCGGTTGTGGGTTTGATACCCTCCATCAATCACGCGCCGAACGGCGCCGTGCCGGACGGCGCACCGTCGCAGGCCGAGCTGGATCTGCTCGATCTTCGCCTGCGCCGCCTGGAGCCGGGCCTCGCATTGCTGCTTCAGCCGGTCGCCTTCGCCGTAGAGCTCGATCGCCTCGTCGAGCGACGCTTCGCCGCTTTCCAGCTTGCGCACGATCTCCTCGAGCCGCTTCAGCGCGCGCCTCGAAGGAGAGATCGCTTCACGATCCTGCGGTTCGTCCGCCATCGCCGAAGCTTTGATCCCCGCCGCGGGTCGCAGGGGTCAAGCCGCCGCCGGAATAGAAATGGACGCCGTCGCGCACGCTCGCGCACCGCCCGGCCCTCGACCTCGAGGCCGGCGCAGATGCGCCATCGCCTCGCCGGTGGCGAGGCCCATCGATGCCGTCGTCGATCTTGCGGCCGAACAGGATCGGAGAAGCAGTCGACGGCGCGGCGCGGCTCGGCCAAGGAACGTCGCCAAGCGCATCGAGGCGGCCGCGGTGACCGCTCGCCAGGGCGTCGAGACGGGCGTGGAGGCCCGGTGAAGGGCTCGCCGTGCGAGGGAGGACGAGCAGATCGTCCGGCAGCGTCGCGCAGCTTCGCGATCGAGGCCAGCCATTCGCCGAGCGGATCGGCCTCAGGCTCGCTGAGGCTGAGCGAGACGTTGGAGGTGATCCGCGGCAGCACCTGGTCGCCGGCGATCATCAGCTTGCCCGCGTCGTCGACCAGGCAGGCATGTTCGGGCGAATGGCCGCTGCCGACCACCACCCGCCAGGTCGCGCCGGCCGATCCGGATCGTCGTCGCCGTCCTGCATGCGGACCATGCGCCAGAGGCACCGGGCTGACCATCGCGGCAAAGTCGGCCCCAGCCCTTTTCCGCTTCGGTCGCGATCCTGCTCTCCGCTCCAGCCGGCGGCGCGCCAGTAGGCGAAGGCCTCGGCCGGCGGCGCATCGCGAATGTCGCTGGTCAGCATCCGCGCGAACAGCCATTCGCCGCGGCTCATCCACAGCCGCACGCCGAACCGCTCGGTCAGCCAGCCGGCGAGGCCGAGATGATCGGGATGGAAATGGGTGACAGATCGATCCGGGTGACCGTTGCGCCCCGCCAGCGGCCCGGCGAACAGCGCGTCCCAGGCGTCGCGCGCCAGTCGGCATGTTGAGGCCGGTATCGACGATGGCGACGCCCGTCTCCTATCGTCGAGCAGCCAGAGGTTGATATGGTTGAGCGAGCCGGGCACCGCGCGAGCGCGTCCAGCCGACGCCGTCGGCGAGCGCGATCAATCGCGCCCGCCTCGGGCACCGTCCGTCCGAGCGGATAGGTCAGGCCGCGATGCGAATAGGGATCTCGGCGAGCGACGCGTCCGGAGAGGCTCCTCGACCGCCGGCAGGCTCCGGCCGCTCGAGCAGGCCCCTCGACCTAGCTCGGGACCGGCGCGCCCGAACTAGCTGCGGAAGGGGTCGACAAAGCCCGCGCCGGAAACGCTGTCGGCGCCCTCGGGCGCGGACTCGGCACGCAAGAGCGGCCTCGGCCTCGCGCACATGCGGCGTCGCGCTCGGCGCGCAGCTCACTCGATCAGCGCCGTCGCGGTCCCGCTCGATAAGTGGTGTCGCCCGGCGCCGGTTCGGTGCCGCCGCGCCTTGGCCGCCTTGGCGACCGCCGCGTCGAGCTCGCGCTGCGACGGTCAGGCCGAGCGTCACCGGATCCTTGGGCTGGATGTTGGCGATGTTCCAGTGGGTGCGCTCGCGGATCGCGCTGCGATGGTCGAGCGGGTGGTGCCGATCAGCTTGCCGATCTGGCCGTCGGACAGCTCGGGATGGTTGCGGATCAGCCAGGCGACGCCGTCGGGCTTGTCCTGGCGCTTGGAGACCGGCGTGTAGCGCGGTCCCTTGGTGCGGACCGCCTGGTCCGGCTCGCTTATGCATCTTCAGGCTGATAGTCGGGATCGGCCTGGCCCTTCTCGATCTCCTCCATGGGTGAGCTCGCCCGAACGCAGACGGATCGCGGCCGGTCAGCTTGGTCGCGGCGGTGTCGTCGGCGATCGCCTGCACCTCCAGGATGTGCAGGCCGCAGAATTCGGCGATCTGCTGGAAGGTGAGCGACGGTGTTGTCGACCAGCCAGCTGGCGGTCGCATGGGGCATGAGCGGCTGGGCCACGCGATATTCTCCAAAAACGATAAGGGCCGCCCCTTCGCGGAGCGGCCGGCTGCCGGTGGCGATTTAGGCCCGCAGCGGATGGGACGCAAGCCAAAGCTTGCCTTACGTCGCGCGAAACCCGAAGTGCGGTTGCCAGCGAAGCGCCGACATCCTATTCGCGCGACGAAGGAAGAAATAGCAGATGTTTCTCATGGCCTTGGCCCTGTCCGCGATCGAGCCGCCGCCGCGGCCGATGGAAGTCGAGCTGGTCCACGACGCGATCAACGACAATCTCCGGGCCTATGCGATCCAGCGCGACCCACCGCAACCGCCTCGTCGTCAGCTGCGAGCCCGACCGATATGACGGCGCCCGGGTTACCTTCCATTCCGAACGCTGGCTCGGCCGCGGCAACGTTTTCACCGGCGAGCGGCCGGTCATCTACCGGTTCGACCAGGGACCGGCGCGGACGGATGATGTGGGACGTCAACGACCGCCGCGGCACGCTGACCAGCCACCGGCGGGTGCGGACCTTCCTGCAGAGCCCGGTGACCGCCGAGAAGCTGGTCATCCGGGCGCGCGATTCCGAGGACCATCCGTTCGACATCACCTTCCGGCTGACGGACGTGCGACCGGCGGTCGAGCAGGTGCTGAGGACCTGTGCCGGGAAGCGGCGCGGGATCCTGACGCCGCGAACGAGCGCGCTCGCGACAATTCGCCGGGCCGGTCACGATACGACCGAAGATCGGGGCTTGTGTCGCGCGGAACCGGATGCGCAACTAACCGTGATGGCCCAGCCGCTCCACCGTGCCATCTGCGCCTCGACGAGCGGCCGCTCGCCTCTGATCTATCGGTCGCCTTTGTTCAACCCGACGGAGACCTTCGTCCAGGCGCATGCCGCGCCGGACTGACCCGTTATCAGCCGCTGCTCGGCCGGCCTCGAGGACAAGGGCAATGCCTGGCCGGAGCTGCGCGACCGGATCCTGACGCCGCGCTCGGAAGAGGAAGCGCTGCGCTTCAAGCTGCTCGGACAGGCCGGAATCTTCGCTTCGCAGCTGGCCGACTTCTCGCCGCGGCTGGTCCATGCCCATTTCGCCACCGACGGCCTGCTTGCCTTACCCTCGCCCGCTCGCTTGGCCTGCCTTTGGTCACCACCCCTGCACGGCTATGACGTCGGTCGCACGCGCCGGCGGCTGCTGGCCTCGGGCCGAATCTCCTGGATGAAATATGCGCTGTTCCGGCGACGGCTGATGGCGCAGGGCGACCTGTTCCTCGCCGTCTCGGACGCGGTCCGGCGCCAGGCCGTGGCCATCGGCTACCCGGAAGAGCGCACCCACACCCACTATCTCGGCGTCGACCTCGATCGCTTCAGTCCGGACGGCCGCGACGCCGAACCCGGACTCATCCTTCATGTCGGCCGGCTGGTCGAGAAGAAGGGCACAAGGCTGCTGCTCCTTGCTTTGGCGCAGGCGCGAGCGCTCCATCCGGGGGCAAGGCTGCAGATCGTCGGCGACGGACCGGAGCGACCCGCGCTGGAGCGCCTTTGCGGCGAGCTTGGCCTTGCCGACGTCGTCGACTTCGCCGGCGCGCTCACCCAGGACGAAGTCGCCGACCGGATGCGTCGCGCCTGGCTGCTCGCCGTCCCCAGCCTCACCGCGCGCGACGGCGACGCCGAGGGGCTGCCGACCGTGATCCCTCGAGGCGGCGGCGCTCGCGCTGCCGGCGATCGGATCGGACCACAAGGGCATCCCCGAAGCGATCGTCGACGGCCGGACCGGCTTCGTCGTGCCCGAGCGGGATGCCGACAAGTTGGCCGCGCGCATCGTCGAGCTGCTCGGCTCAGCCGAACTGCGCGGCCGCATGGGCGCCGCGGCCCGCGCGCTGGCGGAAGAGAGTTCGACGCCGCGCGCCAGATCGCCCTGCTCGAGGCGCGCTACGACGGACTCGGCCAGATCCTTCCCTGACGAAGCAGATAGTCGTTGAGCCGGCGCGACCGATCGGCGCGCTCGAGAAGGCGGCGCGCGAGAGCGGGCGCCCGGGGCGCCAGGTCGCGGCGCTGCAGCCAGTCGACCGGCGAACGGTAAAGTCGCGCGCGACCGTCGCCCGGATCGCGCACGGCGGTCCATGACGGCGTTTCGGCGAGCAGCAGATCACGAAAACCGAAAAAGCTCGTCCGCCGCCGTTCACCGCCAGCAGGCTGTGACCCTGCCACGGAACCGCAACGCGCAGGCCGAGCAGGTCGGCGAGGGTCGGCGCGATGTCGAGCAAGGTCGCGGGATCCTCGTGCCAGCCGGTGCGCAAACGCGGATGCGGCCCGGCAATGATCAGCGGTACCCAGACCGACTCGCGATAGAGATTCTGCTGGCCGGCGCTCTGGCCATGCTCGCCGACATTGAAGCCATGATCTCCGGTCACCACGATCAGGGTCCGCGCCATCCACGGCTCGCTCTGGAGGCTCGCCAGAAATTCGCCGACGACGTCATCGGTATAATGGGTGGTGTTGAGGATCCGCTCGGCCGCGCTCGCCTGGCCGGCAATGTCCAGGGCCGGCTCCCGGGTGCGGAAGGGAGTGTGGTTGCTGACCGAGACAATGCTGGCAAGGAATGGGCTGGCCCGAGCGGCCGAGGCGGCGGACCTCGGCCGCTGCGGCGCGGAAGATGTCGCGGTCGCGCCCTTCCGCTTCAGGAAGCGCCACAGGCGATCATACCATTGTCGAAGCCATGGGCTGCTATTGTCCCAGTCGGTATCGCCGCCGTTGAACATCTCGGTGCGGTAGCCGTGCGACCGGAGCATTTCGGGCAGGCAGAGAAATCGCACGTGGGTCAGCGAGGTGATGTAGTGCTGTGACGGTGGCGTGATCGAACAGTGGGTCGCGAAGATGCCGTTGATGCTCGGCATCCCGAAGCTGAGCGTCCGGGTCCAGGCGGCGGCGTCCGGTCGATGCGCCAGGCGGTCGAGCGAAGGCGTCGGCGATCGCGCCAGGTCGGGCCGCTGGAAGCCGGCATCGACGCCGCGCAGCGTCTCCAGCTGCAGGTAGATGATGTTCCATTTCTCGCCCGTCGTCGCCGGCGCCGGGCCGACCGGAACGCGCAGATAGGGAAATCCGGGTCGGGAAAGCGCCAGTTGGGGTCGCTGCTGCGGGCGAGCCAGGCCTGCCGATAGTCGACGACAAGGCGATCGAGATCGGCCGGCGCCCGCCGATCCTCATAGCCGGCCGCCATGTCGGTGGCGAAGGCGAGGATGACCGGCTCGACCTTGCGCAGCCGGAACTGGCTGGTCGCCATCCGCCAGCCGTTCGCCGGCGCCGCGAGCGGAACCAGGGCAAGCAGGATCGCCAACCACAAGGCCGGCGTCCTGGCCATGCTTCCACGCCGGCGCAGGAGGCGGATGGCCCACCAGGCATAGAGCGACGGGACCAGGATCCAGCAGGATCAGCGACAGAAAGGGGCCGCCCCGGTCCGAACCGAGCACGTCGAGGAACAGAGTGTCCGACAGCATTTGCGGCTGCGCGTAAGCGAAGAGGAAGGACGGGTTGAGGCGCACCCCCAGGAAACGGAGCAGCTCGTGGTCGATCTGGCTGAGAGCGAGATAGGAGCCGAGCAGGACGGCGTGGAGCGCCGCCAATGCCCGCCAGAAGCGCCCGTTCAATGGACGATTGTACAGTCCCAGCCCGACCAGGAAGAAGGGAAAGGAGACCAGCCAGACGCCAAGCAGGTCGTAATAGACGGCAAGGCCGAAATAGCGGTTCCATTCGGCCGGGAATGGACCGCCATAAGGCGCCGGCCGCGCATAAAGCAGGATCTGGAGCAGGATGCAGACGACCCAGCATCCCGAGGCAAGCAGGACGGCCCGGACGAACAGGTGGCGTCCCCGGATCGCGTCCGGTTCGCCTCCCTCCGCCGCCCCGCCGGCGTTGCCATCCTTCTCCCCGGAAACACCGCTCGCTCTCGCGCAGACGGCCATGGTTCCACATCGCAATCTGCCCGGCAAGCTATTGTCCTGCCGCGATTTCCAGATCGTCGAACGATCCGCCCGTCCGGAATTCAGGCCTTGCGATAGCATGACCTGTCCCGATTGTTGACCACAAGCGGGCATTGGACGATGCCCTTGCGTGCGTTCCGGGAAAGTATGTGCAGATTCTCTATCCCTTGATGTGGTCCAGGCTCGGCCGGCAGGCCTGCCAGGAGCAGACGGTCAACACCGTCGCGGCGCTGGCGCGGCGCGGGCACGCCGTGACCCTGCTGGCACCGCAGGAGGCCCGGAGATCCGGGCCTCTCGGCCGCGGACCTCAAGGCCTGGTTCGGTGTCGAAGGCGATTTCCGACTGGTCCAGCGGCCGAGCGGATGGGTCGGCGAGGCACTGCCGACCAGCCTGATGTGGCTCCGCCAGGTCTTCCGCGACCCGGAAGCGGTCGCCGCCGACCTTCTCTATTCCCGCATCCCGGCGATGCTGACGATGGGCCAGTTCGCCCCCCTGCCCTTCGCCACCGACCATTACCGGCCCTGGCCCGACGATCTGCCGGCGATCCGGCCGCTGGTCCGGCGCACGGCCCGGCATCGCCGCTGCCTGGGGCTGGTCATCCATTCCGAATTCGCGGCCGGAGCCTATCGGCGCGCCGGCGTCGACGAGGCGAAGATCCTGGTCGCGCATAACGGGGCCAATCCGACCGGAACGAGCCTCGACAAGGCGGAAGCCCGCAAGCTTCTGGGGCTGCCGGCGGATCGACCGATCGCCGTCTATGCCGGCCGCATCAATGGCGAGAAGGGACTCGACCAGATCCTCGATCTGGCCGCCATGCGGCCCGAAGTCCTGTTCCTGCTGGTCGGCTCGGAAAGCGACGGGCCGATCGAGGCGTGAGGCCGCGGGCCGGGACAATGTCCGGATCATGCCCTGGGCCGAACCGGCGGCGCTCCCGGCCTGGCTGCAGGCCGCCGACGTCCTGCTGATCCCGCCGTCGCAGGCGCCGCTGCAGCGCTACCGCAATTGCGTGCTGCCGATGAAGCTGTTCGCCTATCTTGCCGCCGGCCGTCCGATCCTCGCGCCGGCTTCGCCCGACACGGCCGAGCTGTTGAAGGATCAGGAGAATGCCCTGCTGGTGCCGCCCGAGCGCCCCAAGGCGGCGGCCGCTGCCCTCGACCGGCTGCTCGCCAGAGCCGGGTCTCGGGACGCGGCTGGGCGCCCGGGCGCAACTGCTGTCGAAAGGCCTCACCTGGGATCGCCGCGCCGAGAAGATTTCGGCTTTCCTCGAAGCACGGCTTTGCGCGGCAGCGATCCCGTTCAGCGTTCGCTGTACAGCAAGCACGGTAAGACCGATCAGCGCGGCGATGACCGGCGCCGCCCAGGCGCCGACTGCCGCGGGCAAATAGCCGACCTGTCCCGCCACGGTGAGCAGTCCGTCAGCGACGAGATAGAGAAGGCCGCCCCCACCGGCATAGAGCAGGCCCAGCCATTTCGCCTTCGATTGCGGTGCCAGGTAGGCAAGCGGCAGAGCGAGCAGCAACATCAGAATGGGCGCCAGCGGCTCGGCCGCCGAGCGGTAGAGCCGTGTCGCGAACAGGCTCTCGCTCTGGCTGACCGGTACCGCAAAATCGAGCGACCGCCGCGCTGTCGTCGAGGACAATGACGCTGCCGACGAGAAGAAGGCGGCGACGTCCGACGCGCCGCAGCGGGGTCGACCATGCCACAAGCGGCCCGGCTCCGTTCAAGCCGCCCCGGAGTCGAGCCGCATGGTGTCGACCTCGGCCAGCGTCCAGCGTCTCTCTCCGCCGTCGCGCTTGCAGCCGAGAGGCGCCTGGTCAGCAGGCCGTCCGAGTCGCGGCGGAAGATGCGGACGTCGCTCAATCGGCGCCCATCCACAGAAGCCCTGCCAGCCCGTACGATCTCGTCGCCGATGCGAAACCAGCGCGCCTGCGGCTCGGGCGCCGCGCGCCGGCTCGCTGGCGGCCCACCAGGCGGCGAAGCGCAGCTGGCTGGTCGGCACCAACTGCTCGGCGAGCAGGAACGAGGTAAGCGACAACAGCAAAGGCACCGGCAAGGCCATCGCCAGCACACGCCATTGCGAGATTCCCGCAGCACAGATCGCGGTCATCTCATGGCTTCGACCGAAATCGGCGAAAGCCGCCATCGCGCCGGCCACCGCCGCAAGCGGCAGGGCCTGCTGGACCATCGGCGGCAGCGCAGCAGCGCGCGTAGCGACCCACGTCTACGAGGCCCATGCCGCGTTCGACGAACGCCTCGCCGCGCTGGAACAGCTCGATCATCTGCAGCAAGGCGACGATGCCGATAAGGGCCATCAGAGTCCATTTTCCCAGTTGCCAGGCGAGATAGGTGGCGATCGTTCGGCCACGCACGCTGGGCAGTGCCTGCTCGCGGGGGTGAATCGCGCCAGCCTTTCACCGATCGGCTTCAGCACGCCCGATATCGGGCTGTGGCTCGGCAGGTGCCGTCCCGAGAGAAAGACCAGGAGCGTGATCACTGCGCAGAGGGTCGTGGCGCCGAGGATCGAGGCGCGGGGATCGACCACACCCCCAGAGCGAGGCTTCGAACGAAGTTGAGGCCGTGATGGATCACGGCGAGAATCGCTCCGCACAACAGGATGCCGAGGCCGCGTCGCCCCTTCTTGGTGGCGAAGGCGAGCGGCAGCACCAGCAGCGGCAGCAAAGGGAAGGATCGCCGCGCGAGAGATGCGGCTGTAGAATTCCGCCTCGATCGCACGCCGCGATATGGTGCCCGTGCCGGTGCCGAGCACGGCGCCGAGCTCCGGCAGCGTCATTTCGTTCTGGTCCCAGCCCCGCCGCCAGTGCAGATCGCGCAGCTGCAGCGCCTCGCGGAAGGCGAGCAAGATCGAACGCGACCAGATAGGGCGATGCGCCGGCTGCGCCCGGCCGCTCCGCGACATAGAGGCCGGATCCATCTCGATGCCGAACAGTCGCGCGCGCGGGACAAAGCCGATTCGCCCTGACCGGCTGGTGATGATCTGCTCGCGGCCATCGGCTAGAAGCTGCCAGACGAAGATGCCGCCAATCGACGCGTCGGCCGCGCGCCGGTCGAAGGTGACAGCCAGGCTTTCGGCGGGGTGGTAGAAGGCACGAGGTTGCAAGCGCCCGATCTGGCTGGCGTTGAGCGCCTCGCTGTGAAGCGTCCGAAAATTGTAGCGGCCATGAGGCTCGATCCAGCCGCCCGTGACGAGGCCGGCCAGGCCAACCGCCAGCCCCAGCGCCAGCAGGGCGCGGCGATGCGCGACATCGACAGTCCGCTCGCCATCATCGCTTCCAGCTCGAGCCGGTCGTCGAGCCGTGCGATGAGCAGGATCAAGCGCCACCATGAAGGCGGCGGGAAGGCCGAGGTCGAGATAATAAGGCAGGAACTGAGCGAGCAAGGGCGGGAAATAGCCAAGATCGGCGCCGCTGACCGCCATCTCCTGGACCAGCCGCAGCGCGCGCTCCAGCATCATCGCGACACAGACGGCGACCAGGATCAGCAGGAAAGGCCCAGCGACTCCGCGGATCAAATAGAGATCGACGAGGCCCGGCCTGGTGCGGCGCTTTCGGCTGCCGCGATGCGGCGGCACTACCGCCCACATCAGTCATTTCCAGTGCGCTCAAGCCTCTCCGCCAGCAGCCGGCCGACGACGTTGTGGTGCCGCACCGACAGGACAAGCGCCAGGTTGAGCAGGACCGTCTCGGCGAGGAAATAATAGAGCGGGCTGCCCAGCGCCATGCTGGCGCCGAGGATGATGGTCCGCGGGTTGGGGCCCACCACCTTCTGGAACCGGAGCGAGCGCCGCGACGCCCGGCGCACCAGGCGGCGGATCGCGGCCGTTCGCGGCGAGTCGTGCGCAGCCGCGTCCACCGCCGCGTCGACCCGGTCCGAAAATGGGTTCAATGCATTCGCCAGCCATACATAAGTCGGCGCCATCCAGGCGTAGGTGATTGAAAACCAGTTCTGGCGGCGGAACATTGCGTCGCCGGTCGCCTGCGCATGCTTGAGCCAGGGCACGCCGTAGGTCACCACAGATAGGAACGGCGCTGGGTTTCGGCATGGGTGCTCTGGACAATGTGCGAAGCGCCGGCGGCGACGGCGAGCGGCCACGCCCAGCCACCGATCTGATTCTGGAGCATCGCTGCCAACGCGACGTAGAGCACGATGTGACCGGCAAGGTCGCGAGACGCCGTCGACCAGCTCGCCGCTCGGGCTCGATTTGCCGGTCAACCGCGCCAGGTCGCCATCTGCGCCGTCGGCCACATGCCAGAGAATATGGAGCGTGAAACCGACCACCACCCCCTGCGGCCAGGCAAGTCCGGTATAGGCCCAGGCCGCGGCCCGAACCAGGACGCAGCCGAAGATGGAAACCGCGTTGGGCGAGATGCCGGTCGGCTTCAGCAGTCGGGCGAGGCGCGCGGCCAGCGGGTGATAGAGATAGAGATTCAGCCCATCCTCAAGCTCGCGCGGCCGGCTTCGGGACGGATCGTCCCGCAACAGGGTCGGATTCCGGGACGGCGCAGAGGCGATGGGCATTTATTCTCTCCGTCAGTTCGATTTCTTGCGTTACATTCACCGGCGATGGGAAGCGAAAAACCGGGGCAGGCGCGCAGTGCTGGTGACCTTCGCCAGCGTCGGCGAGGCCGGCCGCCCCGTCGCCGGCGTCGCGACCGCGGCGCAGATCGTCCACACGCTCGCCCTGGCCGGCCATGACCGGATCTGGCTCGCCGTCCCGGGTGGCGGTCCGCTAACTGAAAGAGCGGAGGAAGACCTGCGGCGGCTGTCGAACGGCACGACGGTCGATGTCGTCGAAGGCAATGCGCCTGGGGAAGCTCGGATCGAACGCAAGGCGGTTGAAGGTCTGGAGGTGATCGCTGCACCGCGTCTGACCTCGAGAGATCCTCAAGGCGACCGGCAAGGCGAGCGACGGCCCGGTCTCCAGGTGGCTCAACCGGCCGGTCTCGCAGCGTATCTCCGCGCTGCTGTTGTATCTCTTCCGGGGATTCGTCCCGTTCACGCGACGATCGGCACGGTCCTGCTCGCGGTCGCCATGTTCGCCGCCCTGCTTCTCGGCGGCGCCAGGGTCTGATCGTCGGCGGCCTGCTCTTCCATGCGGCATCGGTGTTCGATGGCGTAGACGGCGAAATCGCCCGCGCGACCTTCCGCAGCTCGCCTGCGGGTGCTGCCCTCGACACCGGCGTCGACATGGCGACCAACCTCTCCTTCATGCTCGGCGTGACGATCAACCTGGGATTGAGCGAGGGATGGAAGCGGTGCTGGTTGGCGGCTGGGGTTTCCTCTTCTTTGCCTTCGGCCTGATCCTCACTTCCCGACTCGCCGCGCGTGCCGGGGGCCGTTCAGTCTCTGACCTGCTCAAGCATCGTTATCGCCGGCAGTTTTCGGGGCCGCTCGTCTCCTCGCTGATCAGGTTTCGGCACCGTCGCCACCAGCCGGGATGTCTTCGCCCTTGTCTTCGCCGTACTGATCGTCGTGGGTGCACCGATGACCGCGACCTACCTCTTGCCGTCGCCGCCACGATCTGGTTCCTCTTTGTCGTTGCCGCCGCCGTTCCGCCGCGGCAGGAGAGCCAGCCGCGCGAGCGAAGCGCTTGACTTTTGCGGCCTTTCTGCGCGACCGTCATCAAGGTGTCACTTCCGGGGGTCGAATGAAAAGATCAAGGTGGCACTTCTGGGCATCGGCAATTGTGCGAGTTCGCTCGTCCAGGGTGTCTATTATTACTCGACCCCTCGCGCAGGGCCCGGGGTCCTGATTCATCCGATGATCGGCGGCCACGAGCCGTCCGATCTCGAATTCGTAGCTCGCCATCGACGCCGATGCGCGCAAGGTCGGCCGCGAACTTGCCGATGCCGTCTTCGCGCCGCCCAATTGCACGACAATCTTCCAGAAAGACATTCCCCGAACCGGCGTCACGGTGATGATGGGCCGGGTCCTCGACGGCATGGCCGATCACATGCTCGCCGCGGCGAACGGGCGCGGCTACGAACCGCGCCGACGCCGAGGAGGCGAGCAAGGACGGTCATCGTCGCCGCGCTGCGCGACTCGGGCACGGAAGTGCTGGTCAATTATCTGCCTGTCGGTTCCGAACAGGCGGTGCGCTTCTACATGGACTGCGCGCCTCGAAGGCGGGCGTGGCGGTGGTCAATTGCATGCCGCGTCTTCATCGCCAGCGATCCGGCACTGGGAGCGCCGGTTCGCGGAGAAGAAGCTGCCGATCGTCGGCGACGACATCAAGTCGCAGCTTGGCGCCACCATCGTCCACCGCGTGCTGTCGAACCTGTTCCGCCAGCGCGGCGTCAGCGTCAGCCACACCTATCAGCTCAACACCGGCGGCAATACCGACTTCATGAACATGCTCGACCGCGAACGGCTGATGTCGAAGAAGGAATCGAAGACCGAGGCGGTGCAGTCGAGCCTCGGCGAACCGCTCGCTGCGGACGACATCCATATCGGGCCGAGCGACTACATCCCCTGGCTCAACGACAACAAGCTGTGCTTCCTCAGGATGGAGGGCGCGCTGTTCGGCGACGTTCCCATGAACCTGGAGCTTGCGCCTCTCGGTCGAGGACAGCCCGAACAGCGCCGCGCGTGGTGATCGATGCCGTCCGCTGCTGCAAGGTGGCGCTCGAGCGCGGCATCGGCGGCGTCCTGATCGGGCCGTCGGCCTTCTTCTGCAAGCATCCGCCGCAGCAGTTCAGCGACGACGTCGCCGCCCAGCTCACCGACGAATTCATCACGGGCGAAGCGCTGGCCGCGGAATGAACTGCGTCATCCTGCGCGGCCGGTCACGGCAGCCGGCTGCGCGCGATTTCAGACTCCAAGCCGCTGACGATGCTCGCCGGCACTCCCTGATCGAACGGGTGATCAAGCCGCCGCGAAGGCCGGTGCGCGGGACTTCGTCGTCGTGACCGGCCATCAGGCCGACCGCGTCGAAGCCTTGCTGGCGACCGTGCCCGGGCGACTCGGCGTGTCGGTGACGCCGGTGAGAATTCCCGATTGGGACCGGCCGAACGGCTTCTCGGTGCTGGCCGGCGCCGAGGCGATCCGCGGCCACTTTCCTGCTGCTGATGTCGGACCATCTGTTCGATCCCGAAATCCCGTGGCGACTGTTGCGCGACGCCCCGGCCGCCGCCGGTCTGACCCTCGCCGTCGACCGCAACCTCGACAAGCCCATTGCTCGACATGGAGGATGCGACGAAGGTCGAGGTCGCGAACGACGGCAGGATCGTCCGAGATCGGCAAGACGCTCGCAGAGTTCAACGCGATCGACACCGGCATCTTCCTCGCGACTCCGGCGCTGGCCGAAGCGATCCGCGCCGAGGTCGACGTCGGGCGGCGGCGGCAGCCTTTCCGAAGGGGTGCAGCGCCTGGCTGGCCGAGGAACGGCCTGCCAGCGTGGACTCGGGTGGCCATCCGTGGATCGACGTCGACGATCCGACGAGCTTCGCGGCGGCCGAGGCGATGCTGGCGACCGGGGCCTTTCAGGATCAGGGATAGCGGATCCTCACCGTCGTCTGCATGTTGCTGCGCGGTACCGCCAACCGGACCGAGCGGAAGGACGGAAGGCCGAACAGGGTCCCTGGATTGTTGGAGAAGCCGAAGCCCTCCTCGGGCAGGCCGAGGCCGGTGCGGTTGAAGCTGCGATTGGCATCCGCATCATGATAGACGGCGATCGCATAGGTGCCGGTGCTGGGCAGGTGGATGCAGACCCGCGTCGCCGGCGTGCGGGCCGGCACCCGACCGACATAGAGCGCGCCGCGCCGGGCGAGGAACTTGCTCAGAATCGTCGGCGTAGAGGGTGACCGCAATCAGTCCCTGCCCCGCCCGCACATTCTCGACATTCACATAGAGCCGGACCGGGCTTTCGGGTCCGGTGCGATGGGCTGCGCCGCCGCTCGCGTGGGCCTGCAACAGCCAGCGTGGCCGCCATGCCGAAGAGTCCCGTCAGGAACGCTGCCCGCCGCTTCAACCCTCGCGCCTTCATCCCGGGCATCGGTATCGTTTTCCCGCATCGGCGCGCGTCATGCGTCGGCCATGGCCGTGAAGCGCGCCATCTCCCTGTCGCCGACCCTGTAGGAAAAAGTCTCGTCGATGGAAAGACCAGGCGAAACAGTCGCTTGTCATGCGGACTTCGGATTGGCCGGACGATCAGGCCGCGGGCCTGGCTTCGACCGGCGAAGGGCAGGCGCCGGGTCGGCCGCACCCATCGACCGCTCACGGCGCCGGTGCCAGCGTCGGTCGGCCAGGCGTGGGCCTTGCCGTCGCTGAAACGGTTGACGGATCGGTGAAGTCGCGGGCCCGGATCATGCGCTCAGGACCGAGCGAAGGCTGCGGGGGCTGACCGAGCCCCACAACGCCCAGACCAGGATCGACAGGCTCCTCAATATCCCAATCGGAGCGCGCCGCGACGCCATATCTGGCCCAGCATGGCCGGGAGTCGCCCGCCCAGAGCCGCAGCGAGCCCAGCGAAACGAATACCCAGGGCGAGAGCTTTGCGGTTCCGTCGATGTCGCCGCCGGCCCCGCGCCCGCCCAGCCATCGTTCGATAGAAATTGTCGACCGCGCGCTCCACCTCGCCCGGCGGCGAGACCAGTCGGGTGCTCAGTCCCGAGGCGCGGTGCAGATAGAGCGAATCGCGGCAGGATGAGCAGTGCGGCCCTGACCAGCCAGGCGGAAATAGAGATCGGCATCCTCCCAGAAGTTGCATTCGCTGCGATAGCCGCCCGCCTCGCTCGAAAGCGTCGCGCCGGACCATGATCGAGCCGTGCGGGAACGGGGCGAAGGGACCGGGCCGGGTCAGGCGCCAGCGGTCGCGCGGCCGAACCCGCCGGCCATTTGCGTCGATCCTTCGCACAAGGTGCCGACCAGGCAGGCGTCGGGACAGGAATCGAACACCGCCAACTGGCGGCGCAGCCGGTCGGGATGGGCGATGTCGTCGGCATCCATGCGGGCACGTAAGGTCGCTTCCGTCCGGCGCATCACCCAGTTCGCGCTTCAGCCGGCCCAGCGACTCCTCGCCGACGAACAGGCGGATCCTCGGTCGCGCGCGGCCCAGTGGCGCAGGATCTCGGTCGAGCCGTCGACCGAGCCGTCGTCGCGGATGACAAAGTCGAAGTCCTGCCAGGTCTGCTCGAGGATGCTGCGCAGGCAGCTTCGAGATAGGGCCGGCATCGCGTACCGGCATGACGACGCTGACCCGCCGGGGCCCGGGGCGCGACGACCGGCCTAACCCGGCTGGCGAAGAGCGGTTACCAGCCTGGCCGGAGGCGGCTCGGAATCGGCCTCGGCAAAGCGCCGGAAATAGCGCGATCGTCCGGATCGAGACCTTCGTCCCGGGCAATTTGCGGGACCAGCCCAGGGCGCGCTCGGCGAGGGCGATCGGGCATGCGCCGCATCGGATCGATCCCCGGGGCCGCGGGCCGTGCACGATCTTCGAGCCGAGCCGGTAAGCTCGACGACGAGGGCGGCGAGATCGGCGATGGTGCATTCCTGCGGATTGCCGAGATTCATCGGCCCGGTGACGTCTCGGCGAACTCTCCATCATCAGCAGCAGCGCGTCGATCATGTCGTCGACATAGCAGAAGGAGCGGGTCTGCCGGCCGTCGCCATAGATGGTGATCGGCTCTTCCCTGCAGCGCCTGCATGATGAAGTTGGAGACCACCCGGCCGTCGGCGGGATGCATGCGCGGACCGTAGGTGTTGAAGATCCGGACGACCTCGATCTCGACGCCGTGCTCGCGATGGTAGTCGAAGAACAGGGTTTCGGCGCAGCGCTTGCCCTCGTCATAGCAGGAGCGCGGCCCGATCGGATTGACGTTGCCCCAATAGGATCTCGGGCTGGGATGCAACATTGGGGTCGCCATAAACCTCGACTGGTCGAGGCCTGGAGGATCCTGGCATTTCAGCCGCCGGCCAGCGTCGAGCATGTTGATGGCGCCGAGCACCGACGGTCCTGGTCGTCTGCACCGGATCGTGCTGATAGTGGATCGGCGAAGCCGGGCAGGCGAGATTGTAGATTTCGTCGACCTCGACATTGAGCGGCTCGCAAATGTCGTGGCGCATCGAACTCGAAACAGGGATTGGTCCGGAGATGCGCGATATTCTCCTGGTCCCGGTAAAGAGATTGTCGGCGCACAGGACCTCGTGACCCTGGTCGAGCAGGCCGGTCGACAAGATGGGAAGCCGAGAAAACCGGCGCCGCCGGTCACCAGAACCCGTTTGCGTGAACCGTAAACGCGGCCCATCCGCTCATCCCCTTCCGCGAATTTGCAAGCTTGCCCAACAGGTTAAAAATGTTTTCGGCTTGGAAAGCCGCAGCCACTATCGGAGCAGCGCGGGAACTCGGCGCGCGACTTTTTACCCTGCCGAAGGCCGCAGCGTCAATTGGGGACAATCCACCCGGCCGAAGGCCGCAGCGTCACCGGGGACAATCCGCGCGGTCCACGCAAGCGCATGAAAGCTGCGCTTGCGGAACGCGCGGCACGCACCGAAATCGAAGAGCCGCCAGCAAGCGGCCCGACTTATCCACAGGATCACATTATCCACAGGCCCGACTCGAAAGATTCGCGCTTGGTGCGACTCCGGAGTCGAGTCAGCAGACTTTCGCGGCCGCCGAGCCGCCCTCCGGAAACGGAGTGGTGCTCGAGGCCACGACCACCGCGAAGCGGCGAACATCCGCAAGGATGAACGTCCGGAAGCGGATGGAACGGGTGGAAAAGGAAGAAGTGCGGAGGCGAAAGCCGAACCCACTTTCCCGGACCGTCCGGCGGAACCGGAGCCTTCGGGCAAAGGAAACCGCGAAGGGAACCCGGAACGGCAGCAATGCCGGAAGGAACCTGGACCGGAAATTGATCGAAGTCGCAAGATTTCGCTGGAGTTCCGGTCAGGGGACCGGAACGAGACCGCAAGGAATCGAACGGAAACCAAGGGACCGACCGGGGCCGAAAGGCCGGCCGGAACCTCCCAGGAAGCGCCTCTGCCCTCACCGGCTCAGGACGTGACCTTGGAGTGGGGCTGGTGGCGACACCAGCCCCCATTTCCACTACGGCCCTCTTTTTCGATTGCGGGGATGTGGGCGCCCGGCCTTCGGTCCGCTCCGGCATCTCTCCGCCGGGCGGTTCGCTCTCCTGGCGGCGCCAGGCCACCGGAAAGACCACAGGTTCAGGCCGTAATCGTCCAGCCGTCGGCTGACCAGGACGCCGCCTGGTCATTTCTGCCGGTTTGATCACTCCGGCTCCGAGAGAGTCCCTATTCGCTGGTGAGGCGGTTTCGCGAGCCGCACCAGCAACAGCCGCCAAAGCGGGATCGTCGCCATCGCAACCGGAGCGACGTACGGCAGCATAGCCAGTAG
>ERZ1370068.1712-contig-11636_pt1 | contig 26210 bp, 47 predicted proteins | sample MGYA00561227_ERZ1370068 | MGnify/ENA primary metagenome ERZ1370068 (study PRJEB38410, sample SAMEA6850437) | metagenome | study: Metagenomic assessment of the ecological functions of the soil: analysis of the soil microbiota associated with the...
CTACAAACAGGATGTGCAGGGATATTTATTATCAGGGCGACATACCTACATTTATCTCTACGACATAGCGAGCAAGAAACTCGACCGGTTGACCAAGAGCAAATGGGATGAGTCTTCGCCTTCGTGGTCGCCGGACGGGAAGCGGATCGCTTTCATGAGCAATCATAGCGAAGACCCCGATCGCGATCCGGCGGCGCAGTTGTATTTGGCCGATGCGCAAGCCGGGGCGACGGAAAAGTTTTGACCACCGCCGACAATCGCGTGAACCGCTCGCGCCCGGAATGGTCTGGCGATGGAAAGTACCTGGCATTCCTCGAAGGCGATGAGAAGAAGTATGGTGCTTACAGCATGGAACACATGGCCTGGGTGGCCATAGATGGAAGTGCGCCTCCGGCCCGCGTCAAAGCAATTGAGGAGCTCGATCGAGGCGTATCCAACCTGCGTTCGACCGACGATGGCAAGGCGCTGGTCGCCTCGATTACCGACAATATGTCGGTGTATCCGATCGCGATCGCGGGCTTCAATATCACGCGGCTGCTGCCTTCGCCGGTGGTTGTCTCCAACTTCTCCACCGCGCGCGGCCATTTAGTTTGTCTTTCCGGCAACGATAACAAGCCGACAGAACTCTACGCGCTGGAAGGAAAGACTCTGCGGCAGATTACTCATCAGAACGACGCGCTGGTGAGTGAATTGCAGATTGCCCAAACTGAAGAAGTCAGTTTCAAGAGCAAGGATGGAACCGAAGTTCATGGCCTGCTGACTTATCCGGTTGGTTACACGAAAGGAGCAAAGGTCCCGTTGCTTTTGCGCATTCATGGCGGACCGAACGGACAGGACCAACATTCATTCGCGATCGAGCGACAGGTTTCGCGGCGAATGGTTATGCCGTGCTGGCGGTGAATTATCGTGGCAGCTCCGGACGAGGCCAGAAGTATTCGCGCTCGATCTTTGCTGACTGGGGTCACTATGAAGTTGAGGATCTGCTCGCCGGCGTCGAGCACGTAATCGCCAAGGGTGTTGCCGATCCGGATCGTCTGGGAGTCGGCGGCTGGAGTTATGGCGGCATCCTGACGGATTACATGATCGCCACCGATACGCGCTTCAAAGGCGCCACCAGCGGCGCGGGCACGGCCTTCACGGTAGCTTTCTACGGCACCGATCAGTACATCATTCAATACGATTACGAGATTGGCCCGCCGTGGAACCCGAAGTCGTGGGAAACCTACCAGAAAATCTCTTACCCGTTTCTACACGCCGATCGCATCAAGACGCCGACACTCTTCCTGGGCGGCGAGCGCGACTTTAACGTTCCCGTGCAGGGCGGCCAGCAGATGTATCAGGCGCTGCGCAGCCTAGGCGTCGAAACTCAGCTGATCATCTATCCGAATGAGTTTCACGGCATCACGCGTCCGAGTTATGTGAAGGATAGATATGAACGGTATCTCGCGTGGTATGACAAGTATGTGAAGAAGGGTGCGATGCCAGTTACGGAGACAGGAAAGAAGGAATGAGAACCTTCCGGAGGGCGACAGTTACCCTGGAAGTGCGACTGCAGATAAGGCAAAGCAGGCGACGCCCCTGTTCGCAGATTTTTCTGTAGCCCAGGCGTTTACGCCTGGGAATGAAAGAGGTTTTATTTTTAAAGCCCCATTAATGGGGCTTTGGTAGCGCCCACAGTTTTCACCCAGGCGTAAACGCCTGGGCTACAGAAAAACTCCTCGATGAAATTAGTCCAGTACAGGAAGACACCAATCAATGCTCGTCGGTCGATGCAAGAAAATGAGAATTCGAATTGCTTCGCTTATGGTGGCTGTTCTGCTCTCGATGCCCTTCAACATCGCAGAAGGCCAAACAACCTCTCTGGCCGGCGACTGGACCGGCGAATCAATCTGTGTCGGTAACAACCCTAGTTGTCATGACGAGCAGGTTGTCTATCACATCTCAATCAATCCTGCTGATTCGACGAAGGTAAAGATCGCGGCCGATAAAGTAGTCAATGGCAAGCTGGAATGGATGGGCGACATCGAATTGAAATATGATGCGGCCCGGCAAACTCCTGACCGGCGAATTGCAGAGTCCGCGCTATCGCGGTGTCTGGGAATTCGCGGTTAAAGGAAACATCATCGAAGGCGGTTTGAGTATTCTTCCTGAACGCGTAATTGGCCGAAAAATACGAGTGCAAAAAATGAATCGATCAAAAAGGAACCACCGATGACTCAGCACGCCACCGGCACATTTGAAGTCAAACTTACACCGCAGGACGACAAGTCTGATGATAAGACGATGGCACGCATGACCGTAGCCAAGCAGTGGCATGGCGACCTGGAAGGAACCAGCACAGGCCAGATGCTCAGCGGCGGTGATTTCAGCACGGGTTCCGCCGGTTATGTCGCGATGGAAAAATTCAGCGGCACGGTGAAAGGACGCAAGGGAACTTTCATTCTTCAGCACAGCGCCACGATGACCAAAGGCGAGGGTCAACTGACGATCACTGTAGTTCCGGATTCGGGAACCGATGAACTCGCCGGCATCAGCGGTAAGCTGGCCATCAAGATCGAAAACGGAAAGCACTTCTACGACTTTGAGTACAGTCTTAAATAAAGTTTCAGCAGCCCGACCGTTGGGGAGGGCGCCTTAATATTGAAAGGTTTCACCGAGCCACAAGGAAACGCCCCTGAAAACAATCAATTACAGCGCCGCGACGTTGCTCGTCATGCTTCTGGGAATTCTGCTCACTTCCTGTCAGAAGCAAAACAACCAGACGAAATCTGCTGCACCCACACCAGGCACAGCGACTTCGACGCAGGGCCCGCCGGGTTTTCCTCCACCCGTCTTGAACAAGCCTTATCCGGGAACGGGAGTGGTCTCAGAGATCAATCGCAGCGAAGGTTGGATCGAACTCAATCACCAGGAGATCAAAGGATTGATGCCGGCCATGCAGATGGAATTTAACGTCAAGGATAAGTCACTGCTTGATAAGGCCAGGGTTGGCGACCGCGTCGATTTCACGATCGTCGAAACTGAAGAGGGCGAGTACCTCACCGAAATAAAAAGGTTCCGGCTCCTAACCAGCGAGCGAAAGTTTCCTTCTCATTCACGCGAGTCCGCGGAGCGGACGTCAGCGGTACGCACGCCTCTGGCGGGCATAATCGCAGGGATGACATCCGAAGCACGCCGGAGGCGTGCGTACCGACAGCTATCGCCCGAGTGTTTTTTCCGCCTGATTGAGATATCTCTGCGCCTGCCGCCAGTGGATGGCGATGGTGTAGGGAATGGTTGACCGGTAGGTCGTATCCGCCCCTGAGCGTGTGGCTTCCAGGCTCAGCGCAGACACGTGAACGACGCGCGGCTGATCGATTTGTCGCCACCAAGAAGACCGTCTCGATAAGAATCGAGCGCGTTGGTGATGTCGCGCCGCAATTTGCCGGAAGGAATTTGGGCCAGTAACGGCTCGATTTCGGCCACGGTCATTGCTAAATCGCTCTCAAATTGTCTTAGCGAAACAGAAGCCAGCTTGCCGGCCTCTTCCCAATCTGCCAGAGAACGATAAACGATCACTTCACGGTCGAGTTTTCTTAAAGCGAGAATGGCTTGCGCAGCCGGGTCGGAGTCGCCCAGCCGTTTGGCGTTCAGCTGAATTGAATTTGCGTGGCGACCGCGCCGCCACGCCGGCAAACGTGATGAGTAGAAAAGAGAGGGCAAGAGGGACTCGGGGAACATAGATGATTCCTGATCCCAGCCGCTAACGCAGCTGGTACTGACTTCGCATTACTCACCGTTGCATCAGTCATAAACTCACAATATGATGCGCCTTCCGAAAGGTTTGATTTGAAAGTGGCTCCCTAGGTCCGGGAACATCCCAAACCCTCGCCATACGGGAGAGGGAGAAAGAGGTCAATGAGATGAATCGTCCGAGTGAATCCGAATATGCACCGTACTATCAGGGCTACGTAAATCAGGTGAGCGAGGCCGACATCCTGCCGGTGCTGCGCGCACAAATGGATGATCTGGATGTGCTTGCTGGAGAGAGTGGCGCCGGACCGGGAAACATACGCGTATGCCGAGGGCAAATGGAGCATCCGCGAAATCGTCGGACACCTGATTGACGGTGAACGCGTATTCGGCTATCGCGCTTTTGCATTGCTCGCGGCGAACAGCAGAACCTGCCTGGATTTGATCAGGATGAGTACATGCTGACCGCGCCGTACAAACACATCGAGCTTGAGGATCTGCTAAGTGAGCTGCGCCTGATCCGTCTGGGAAATATTGCGATGTTTCGCACCTTCGATGAAGCAGCCTGGAGTCGCACCGGCAACGCCAACGGGAACCAGATTTCGGTGCGGGCGCTCGTCTTTATCATGGCGGGGCACATCCGTCATCACATGAACGTCCTGCGTGAACGGTACTTATCAAGTTGAGAACTACATCATGTCTTATTCACACCGGGCTTCAGCCCGGTGTCGAACGACGATAAGAAACGCGGAACCGTTTTAACGGTTTCTCTGTGCGTGAACAATGAGGTCGCTTAATCCGTGGAGTTTACGCCGCCGTCGACATTGAAACCGTTGAAACGGTTTCCTGATTTGTTACCAAACTAACACCGGGCTAAAGCCCGGTGTGAATGAAAGGCTTTCAGACCTTTTTAGGCAAAGCTAACAGATCCGATCAATTAGGAATCGATCGTCTCAAATGTTCTCTTATTCAAAAGCCAGTCAATCTACGGTCGTCCGCGGCTGCTTCCGCGTGTTGATTTCATTGTTATCAGCAGCGACGACCCTGGGACTCTTTGTCCAGACGGCTCGCTCGCAGACTTCCATTCGCGTCTATCGCCGCGCACACGAACGACAAATCATTGATGAATTTACGCGGCTGCTGGCGATTCCCAACATCGCTTCTGATCGCGAGAACATTCGCCGCAACGCGCAATTCATTTTAGAGATGATGGAGCGGCGCGGCCTCAATCCGCGGCTGCTGGAAACCAGGTCGAAAGAAACGCCGCCGGCCGTTTACGGAGAGTGGAAAGTTGCGGGCGCGACCCGTTCGATCATTCTCTATGCGCATTACGACGGCCAACCGGTTGATCCGAAACAATGGACCGCATCGCCGCCGTTTCAACCAACATGGCGGACGGCAGCAATGGAATCAGGGGGCAAGTTGTTTCTCTCCCGGCGACGGGTGAGATCAATTCAGAATGGCGGCTTTACGCGCGCGGTGCGTCGGACGATAAAGCCGGCGTGATGGGAATTCTCGCGGCCTTCGACGCGTTGCGGGCGCAAAATCTCACGCCGTCGTTCAATCTCAAGTTTCTTTTCGAAGGTGAAGAAGAGGCCGGCTCGGTTCATCTCGGAGAGATAATCGATCTGAATAAGGACCTCCTGCAGTCCGAGGCCTGGATCATTTGTGACGGGCCGGTGCATCAGTCGGGACGCAAACAGGTTGTGTTTCGGCGTGCGCGGCGATCAAAACGTTGACGTAACTGTCTACGGAGCCAAGCGCCCGTTGCACAGTGGCCATTACGGCAACTGGGCGCCGAACCCGGCGATGACTCTGGCGCGCTTGCTGGCGTCGATGAAAGATGACACAGGTCGAGTGACGATTGCCGGCTGGTATGAAGGAGTTGAGCCTTTGGGCGATGCCGAGCGTCGCGCAATCGCCGAGGCGCCGCCTTATGACGACGAGCTGCGCGCGGAATTAGGTTTGGCTCGCACTGAAGGCGATGGCAAGAGTTTGCTGGAATTGATCAATCAGCCGTCGCTCAATATCAACGGCTTCAGTAGTGGCGACGTGGGCGCATTGGCGCGCAACGTAATCCCGACCACGGCGGCTGTCGTGCTCGATTTAAGACTGGTGAAAGGAAACGATCACCAGCGTCAGGTCCAGCATTTGATCGATCATATTCGCAAACAGGGATTCTATGTCACCGAACGCGATCCCACGGACGAGGAGCGAAAACAACACGCTTTGATCGCGAAAGTCACGGCGCGCAAGGGCGGATACAATGCCGAGCGCACGCGAATGGATCTGCCGATTTCAATGGCCGTGATCAAAGCCGTGCAAACAACCTCAAAAGAGCCGATTGTAAAGTTGCCTACGGCCGGAGGCAGTTTGCCGCTTTCGATCATCACCGATCGCCTGCGGACGGTAACGATCACCGTTCCGATTGTTAATTACGATAACAACCAGCACGCTGAGAACGAGAACCTGCGGTTGCAGAATCTCTGGGACGGGATCGAGACGCTCGCGGCAGTGATGTTGATGAAATTAAATTAGCCGCGGATAAGCGCGGAAGAAAGCAGGTGCGCACGCCTCCGGCGTGCCATCTCTGAGTCAATTAAGGATGCCTGCAGTTGTCAAACCAGAGAACGAGCGGAGAGGACCGATGAACCTAACCAAATCTATTTACCTTCTTTCTGATCTGCGTAAATTTGCGTTCATCTGCGGCTGCCTTTTCGTCTTGCTGTTGCCGGGCCGAGCGCTCTGGCCCAACGCGGCGGCAAGGCCGAGCCCAAGGCAATTGAGTTTAAGCGAGGCACGACGAGCACGACTATCAGCGATTCGGTTCACGGTGACGAACAGGCCGAATATGTTTTCTCTGCCCAGAAAGGCCAGCGATTAACGATCAAATTAACTGCTACGCCTTTGAAATCAGCGTGCTTTGATCTCAAAGGACCTGAGGAGTCGACGTCGGATTGGAATATGACTGTAACCGGGATTACTCAAAGCCTCTGCCCGCGACCGGCGAATACTTCCTGACAGTTTCGCGTCCGTCGACCGGAAAGGGAACGGCGAGATACAAGATGACGATCACGATCCGCTAGCAGAGCGCGGGAGGATTTCATTAGTGACAAGGCTCGCCCCAATTCTAACGCTGATTACTGTTTTGCTCCTGCTTTCTGATGTGGCCCAAGCTCGCCAGGATTTACTCTCGCGAGAAGAATATGCAATCTATTCAGCGATAATCTCTAAACACTACATGAAGCAGGGTGTGCGTCTTGTGGTAGTCACCACGCCTACGTGCTGTGAGGCCAGCCAGGGACTGAGGGACGACGCGATTGCCAGATTTCATTATTCCGTTCGCCCGGAACCTTTTCCGTCGCCGGAGACGTGGGACAGTTACGTCGAACGCAACCGAACAAGTGTTGACGTACAGAAACTATTCAAACTGACGGTCGCGTTAAAAATCGTGCCTTACAAAAAGATTGAGAGCCTTTTGACATGATTGAGTTGGACGAGGACTGGAAGACGTTTTATCGGATGTTTCCTCACTCGAATGGTTATATCCGCTTTTCACGGGCCGGATTCAATCGCGCCGGCGACGAGGCTTTTGTGTCAACGGCCTGGATGTCCGGATCACTTTCAGGCGAGGGTCGATACATTTTGTTACGCAAGAATGATGGTCGTTGGAACATCGAGACAAGTATCACCACGTGGGTCTCATAAAAGAAATGCCTAATCGCCGAAAGATCATCGTCTACATCGCCACCAGCGCCGACGGCTTCATCGCGCGCAAGGACGGCGGCATTGATTGGCTCGATCGTCCGAGCGTGGCCGGCGATTACGGCATGGGAAAATTCTTCAAATCGATTGACACGATTCTGTGGGGACGCAAGACCTATGATCATGGTTCTGCGTTTTCAGAAGGAAGGAAAGGACTCGCCGGATAATTGCAAGGGAATTAAGAACTACGCTTTCTCCCGGCAAGTCCGCCAAAGAAAGTTGCGCCTGGTTTCGAATTCGTAAAGGAACCTATCAAGAAATTCGCCAAACGACTGCGCGCTCAGAAAGGCAAAGAACATCTGGATGATGGGCGGCGGCGGCATTATTGGATCATTCCTCGATGAAGGCGCGATCGACGAATTCATCATTCATGTGATTCCTACTTTTATCGGCGAAGGCATTCCGCTGATCGCGCCGCGTCATCGCACAGTGCCGCTGAAATTACTTTCCGTGAAAAAGTTTTCGGACGGAGTGTTGAGATTGCATTACGCGGTGTCAGAAGCCCGACCGTCAGGGAGGGCACGCAGGGCTAACAGGAGCTTCACCTGCCCTCCCTTACGGTTGGGCTTCTGACACCCGTTTTGAGCCGCCTCAGGCATCACAGCACTCGGGAGGACTTCAATGCGCCAACTTCTGTTCTTTCTACTCGTTATCGTCCTGTTGCCGGCGGGTTCGTCCGGCCAGAAGGCAACCGGGTGCCACCTATGAAGTCTACGCCTTGAGTTACGGCAATCTATCCGAACTTTCCCGTCTCAGCACTGATAGCCGGCGCGGACAAAGATCGGAAAATCGATCTGCAGATGATGGTCTGGTTGTTGCGAGGGCCCGGCGGAAGAAACATCCTGGTCGACACCGGCTGTTATCACGAGAAGCGTGGTGAAGGAAAAGGCATTCAGAACCTCATCAAGGCTTCCGAGGCAATCGCGAAACTTGGACTCTCAGCGGCCGGACATCACCGATGTCGTGATCACGCACATGCATTGGGACCACGCCGACGGCATGGATTTGTTTCCCAAAGCGAAGATTTGGATTCAGAAAGACGAATACGCGTATTACACAGGCGCGGCCTGGCAGGCTGGAGGCAAGCATGGAGGCATTGAACCGGAAGATGTGCTGACGATCGTGAAACTCAACACGCCAGAATCAGGTGAACCTGGTTGATGGTGACGACCGAGAGATTATCGACGGCGTCAGGGTCTACACGGGCGGACGACACACCTTTGCGTCGCAGTATGTCGGCGTGCGCACGGCCGAGCGGAACCGCCATCATCGCTTCAGACAATATGTATCTGTACGAGAACCTGGAAAAGCATGCGCCGATCGCTCAGACCTTCGATGCGGAGTCGAATCTCAAAGCTCAGGATCGCATGAAGCAGATTGCCTCACGACCTGATTTGATTGTCCCGGGACACGATCCGGCGGTGTTTGTGAAGTTTCCGAAGCCTGGGAATGGCGTGGCGCGGATTCAGTGAGTCAGAAGCCCGACCGTCAGGGAGGGCAGCAATCGTACAAGTGACCGCGCGGTCAGCATCTGCTTCAAGCCTTGGTAAACGTTTATTCGTAGATCCCGATACCCGCGTAGCCCTCCCTCACGGTCGGGCTTCTGACACGGGCTGCGGACACGCTAGGCCGGAGCCGGCTTCAATTTCTTGCGTCTTTTTCTTCGCGGCTTTCTCATCCGGAGGCGGAGGTTCCTCCTGAGTCATCTTGTTGATGATCATCTGCTGCAGGAAGCCGACGATATTTCCGACCAGCCAGTAGAGCAAAAGTCCCGACGGCGCGCTCCACAAAATATAGAGCATGAAGAGCGGCATGCCGATGGCCATCATCTTACGCTGCAGCGGATCGGCGGTCGGGGCCGGCGTCAGCAGTTGCAAGCACGACCATTGAACCCGTAGAAGAGAATCGGCAGGATTCTCAGGAAGTAAAGAAAGTAAGGTTCCGGGCCTGACAAATCGGGAATCCAAAGAAACGACGCCTGGCGAAAATCGATCGAGATCGTGATCGCGGTGTAAAGCGCAAACAGAAACGGCATCTGAATCATCAAAGGCAAACATCCGCCCAGCGGGTTGGCTTCCTTCATCAGGCGCAGTTGCTCCATCTGCAACTCTTTCATGCGCGGATCGTTCTGCTTCATTCCCTTCAATTTCTCTTGCAGCTCTTTCATGCTGCGGGGCGTACTTCTGCGCCTTCTTCATCTTGCGCGATGATTGCCACTTGAGCGGGAAGAAGAGCGAGTAGATAAAAATCGTGAACAGAATGATGGCGATGCCGTAACTTCCGGTGAGCCGTTGCAGCTTATCGATTGACCAAAGAATTGGTCGGGCCAGGAACCGGCGCATGACTGCCAAGAAATCCGTAGTTGATGACTTCGCCCAGATCGACGGCGACGCCGCCCAGTTGCTTGACCTCATCGCTGGCGGTCGCCAGCAGCCGATGGTCCTTGGGCCCGACATAGATCAAGGTCTTCGCGCCGTCGGCCGGGACCGGCACCAGGGCGCTGGTCAGGAACCTCTGTTCCGTCTTGCCGTTGCTCTTGTGTTCATAGGCCACGGTGCGGTACTCGAGGCCCGGTTGTCGGTCGCGGCGGCACCGCCACCATGCTGAAGTACGTGTCATCAACGCCAGCCCACTGAACCTGACCATCAATCGACTCGCGGTCCGCAGGCTTGGGCACCGGCGACTTCAATCCGAGCCATTCAGCCAAAGATGCAAAGACGCCACTGTTGCGCTTTTCGGCATGGACCTCCAGCGAGTTAATGCGGTGGACTTCGCCGTTGACCATCGCGATGCCTTCCGGCGCGGTCAAATAAAACGAGAACAGATCGATGCTCTGATCGCCGATGCTCGGACCAATCACCATTTTGGCGTCAGGCATCGGCTGATTATTTCGCGCGAGTTTCAACTCGACCTGAGCCACGTATTTGTCGGCGAAAAACGTCATTCGCTTGGTGACGTCAAGTCCGGTCGCGTCATCGTGAATAACGAAATCGATCTGTTTCGATCCGCTCGGGACGTTGATGGTCTCGTCGCCTGTTTCAGCGTTGGGACCAAACGTGCGGTAGGTTCGACCGGCTAGAGACGCCGTCGATGGCCGGATCACCGGTCGCGATCTGAAACGGGTGCAGGAATTGATCGGCTGGCACCCCGGCAGGTAACGCCGGAATCAACTCAAGTGGATGATGCTTGTCTTTCGTCGAAGCAGCGCCGTAAACATCCTTCAGAGTGCCGTCAGGCTTCTTGACCTTCGTCAGAATCCAACTGGTGGCCACCGCGCCCCGCGTGTCGAAGGTTACTTCATACAAAGGAGTCACGATGCGCAATTTACGTTGCGGCAGATCCGGGCTCGGCGCCGGACTGGCGGTTGCCTGGGCCCGCGCAGGCGTGGCTGTGGCCGATGCTACCGCTGGCGCTGTTGGCGAAGCCGAAGGTGACGCTGATTGCTGAACGTTAGCGTTCGCATTGGCGTTGGCGTTGGGTTGGGGCTTGGGCGGTGGAAAAACCAATTCCAAAGAATAAGGACGGCCGCCGAAGCGACCAATGCAATAAGAAATCGATGCTGCTGTTTCATTCGAACAATGTTCGACAAACTTAAGTTGTCGGACCGTCACTTCACCGGATCGTAACCGCCGGCGCAGAACGGCTGGCAACGCAGAAGCCGCCAGATAGCCATGCCGGTTCCGCGAATAGCCCCATAACGTTCAATCGCTTCACGCGCATATTCAGAGCAGGTCGGAACAAAACGGCAAGACGGCGGCAACCACGGCGAGATTACTGCTTTATAAAACCTCAGAAGCGAAATCAGAATAAAACGCATCGCTGAGTGCGGTGGCAATCCCGATTCGTCGGGAGGCACCGCTCGAGTCTGGCTCGCTATGCAAAATCAAAGCGCCGTCGCCGCTTAGCTCTGCCGGCGCACTCCAAAACTAACTGCGCTCGTCCCGCGCCACCTGCTCAACAATCTTACGAAACTCACGAAAGCGAAGTTCTTCATTCGCACTGAGCAAGGATCGTTTGGCGTTGAAAACCCAGTCGTATCGCCGGCTGAGCGCGTTCAGTTCGTTCCTGCTGCGACGAAAAACTTCCCGCAACAAACGCCGCGCGCGGTTGCGATCGACTGACTTTCCCACCGCTTTTGTCGACGCCGTAACACCCAGACGGTGCGCCGGCAAGTCGTTCTTGCGTAAAAAGCGGCCATCAAACGGCCGTCATAACGTTGCCCTTCGGCATAGACTTTTGAAATTCAGCGCGCGCGCGCAGACGATTCTGCTTCGGCAACGTCTGGCGCGCTTTCGCCGGCGTCACATTCGAACTCAAAACCAAACTCTTTAATAATGCGACGGGGTCAGTCGCTTGCGGCCTTTGGCGCGGCGCCGCTTGAGCACCAGGCGGCCGTTTTTGGTCGCCATCCGCGCGCGAAAACCGTGCGTCTTGGCGCGACGACGATTGTTGGGTTGAAAGGTTCGCTTCGGCATAGATAACAAATCTCCAGTTCAGGAAAACACCCAGCCTAACGGCGCTGGAAGGTGATGTCAAGGCAGGCCACAGCCCTGCTTGACGCGTCCCAAAATCGCGTGTTAGCCTTCAAGGCTTTTGATACAACGCAGTTGGGTTACTGTATAACTGAAGACGCCACCCGTCAGTTTCAGTGAAGGCCGAAACTTCAGATTAGCGGTTCGCGATCTGAAATCATTCCCAGCTAAAACACTTTTATGCCTTTCGTGCTCGGCTTGGCCGAAAACTCCATTCAACTTGTGCCGGATGGCACGCTGATCCTGCATGTCATCATCATCCTGGTGATGGTCTACGTGCTGAACGCCACGCTTTTCAAGCCGATCAACCAGATTCTCGAGTCGCGCGAAAAGCGGACCCGCGGCCGTTTGAGCGAAGCACAAGAGGTGATGAAGAGCGTGAACGGAAAAGATCGCCGAGCACGAACGGTCGTTGCGTCAGGCGCGCAGCGAGGCTTATGCGCTGGCTGAAACTCTACGCGCGGAAGCGATGAAGGATCGGCAACAAAGGTAAATGAAGTGCGAGCGCAGTTGGCAGCAGTCGATCGCGAACGAGAAGGAAGCGATCGCAGGGCAGGTCGCTCAGGCGCGCACTTCGCTGGAAGTTGAATCACGTCAACTCGCGCGCGAAATTAGCAGCCGCGTACTGAACCGATCGATTAGCGATTCGGGGATTAACTAAAATCTGTGATTGAAGTGACTGCATTTGTGATCGGTATTCCTGGAGCCCGCCGGTACCGGTTGGTGGCACCGCTGGGCGCCGTACCTCGACTATCCGGGTTTCGAGGTTTGGAAGTTCGTTAACCTCGTCATTTTTGTGGTGCGCTGGTTTTCATTCTGGTGCGCAAAGTAAATCTGGGGCTGGCGTTCAGCACCCGGCGCGAAAGCATCAAGAACGAACTCGAGAAAGCGCGTCAGGAACGTGATGCGGCGCTGGCAAAGCTGAAGGAAGTCGAAGAGCGTCTGGCGGGGCTGAATGATCAGATTGCCTCGATCAAGGAAAATTCAAAGCACGAAGCCGCGGCCGAGCGCGAACGGATTGCCCAGTCAACCAAAGAAGAGATTGCCAAGCTGAGCGCGCAGGGCCAACGAGAGATCGAAAGCGCCGCCCGCACGCGCCAGAGAAAGATCTGCAACGGTTCACCGCCGAACAAAGCGTCCGCCTGGCCGAAGAGATGCTCAAGCGCGACATGCGTCCTGGAAGACGATGCGCGCCTGATTGCCGCGCAACATTGAAGAAATGGGGGCCACGCGATGAGTGCGCAAACGGTGGCGCGCCGCTATGCATGCGGCGCTGGCGGATGTCGTGCTGCAACGCGGTGAAGCTCGCGAGGTCCAGCAGGAGTTGATCACGTGGGCTGACCTGATGCGATCGAATACCAACCTGCGTGAAGTTTTCGCTAATCCGACAATCGCCCTGGATCAAAAGCGCGGCGTCTTGAAGCGGCTGATCGAAATTGCCAGGCCACGACCCGACCACGGCCAATTTTCTGAAAGTACTCTTGCAGAATCAAAGGCTGACTGAACTCGACGAGATTAATAGAAGGTTCGCCACCGTGCTTGACGATCGCGCCGGGATGGTGGCCGCGCAGGTGACGACGGCGCGGCCGGTGGCCGCAGATACGCAGCACACGCTGGAAACCAGACTGCGCAATCTCACCGGAAAACAGGTCCGCGTCGAGTTTGATACCGATCCGGACATGATCGGCGGGATTGGTGACGCGGATTGGCTCGACCATCTACGACGGTTCAGTGCGGATACCAGTTGCAGCAGATCAAAGAGAAGATGGCAGGCTGAAAGATTGCCGATTTTCGATTGCCAATTGCCGATTGAGTCGCAAATCAGAAATCACAATTGGCAATCGGCAATCGCACAATCGGAAATGAATCATGGAACCAATCAAAGCAAACGAAATCAACGAAATCATCCGGCAGCAGATCGAGAACTTTGAGGCCGGCGTCACGGTCGCGGAAGTCGGCACCGTGATCAAGGTCGGCGACGGCATCGCCGAAGTTCACGGTCTGGAAAGAGTCATGGCCAGCGAGCTGCTCGAGTTTCCGCACGACGTGCGCGGGCTCGCGCTCAACCTGGAAGAAGACAAGGTCGGCGTCGTGCTGTTCGGCGATTTTCAGAAGATCAAGGAAGGCGACCTGGTCAAACGCACCGGCCGCATCATGCAGGTTCCGGTAGGCCAGGCGCTGGTCGGTCGCGTCGTCGATGCGCTGGGTAATCCGATCGACGATCGCGGACCGATCCTGACCGACGAATATAATCCGGTTGAGAAAATCGCTCCCGGCGTGGTTGATCGTCAGCCGGTCCGAGAAGCCGTTGCAAACCGGACTGAAAGCCATCGATTCGATGGTGCCGATTGGCCGCGGCCAGCGCGAACTGATCATCGGCGATCGCCAAACCGGCAAGACTGCGGTGGCCGTCGATGCGATCATCAACCAGCGTGGCAAGGACGTGATTTGTATCTACGTCGCGATTGGGCAGAAGGCCTCGACCGTGGCGCAGGTCGTCAAGACGCTCACGGATTTCGGCGCGATGGACTACACCATCGTCGTCAAAGCGACTGCGTCCGATCCGGCGGCGATGCAATACCTGGCGCCCTACTCAGGCGCGGCGATGGGCGAATACTTCCGCGATCGCGGACAGCATGCGCTGACGATTTACGATGATCTTTCGAAGCAGGCCGCGGCCTATCGCGAGATTTCTCTGCTGCTGCAGACGGCCGCCGGGCCGTGAAGCCTATCCCGGCGACGTTTTCTATCTGCACTCGCGTCTGCTGGAGCGCGCGGCAAAACTTTCTGACGCCAAGGGCGGCGGTTCGCTCACCAGTTTGCCGATGATCGAAACGCAGGCCGGCGACATCTCGGCTTACATTCCGACCAACGTCATTTCGATTACCGACGGGCAAATATTTCTCGAAGGCGATCTCTTCAACTCCGGCATCCGCCCGGCGATCGACGTCGGCAACTCAGTTTCGCGCGTCGGCGGCTCCGCGCAGATCAAGGCGATGAAGCAGGTGGCCGGCGGCCTGCGGCTTTCGCTGGCGCAGTTTCGATCGCTGGCAGCCTTTGCTCAGTTCGGATCGGATCTGGACAAAGCCACGCTCGGCTGAGCTTGCGCGCGGCCAGCGTCTGACTGAAATTCTGAAACAGCCGCAATATCAGCCGATGGATGTCGAGAAGCAGGTGCTGTTGATTTGGGCGGCCACCAACGGATACACTGACGATGTGCCGGTCGAACAGATCGGAAAACTTGAAAGCGAGTTGCTGCGCTTTGTCGAAAATTCACGTCCCGGCGTTCTGCAAAGCCTGCGCGAGAAGAAGGCAGTTACCGACGAAATTAAAAACGATCTCGAGCAGGCTCTAAAGGAATTCAAGGAAGTTTGGGCGGAAAAGGCCGAGGCCGTAGCCGCATAATTTGCAGGGCGGAGTTGGATTCTGGCCACGCATCACATTGAATGGCCAATCTCTTAGACATTCGCCGGCGCATTAAGTCGGTCAAGAACACGCAGCAGGTCACCAAGGCTATGAAGATGGTCTCGGCGGCGAAGCTGCGTCGCGCTCAGGAGCGCGTCATCAACGCCCGCCCCTTTGCCGACAAAGATGCGCCAGATGCTGGAGAATCTGGCATCGCAGACTTCCGAAGATTTTCATCATCCGCTGCTCGATGCGCGCGGCGACCAGCGTTATCGCGTGTTTCTGATTACGGCGGACAAAGGTTTGTGCGGTGGCTTCAACGCAAATTTGATCAAGGCGGCGCAGGTCTTCCTGAAAGCAGCATGCGGACAAAGAGATAGAACTGGTCACCATCGGTCGCAAGGGCCGAGACTTCTTCCGGCGGCAGCGCGAGTTGGCTGGTGAGTTCATTGGGGTGACTGGCAAGGGTACCGTTGCGTTTGAAGAAGCGGTGCACCTGGCTCGTGAACGTTTGATTAACCGGTTCACCGAAGATGAAGGACTGGATAAGGTCTTCGTCATCTTTAGCGAGTTCAAGTCGGTTATCGACCCAGCGTGTGATAGTCGAGCAGTTGCTTCCCATCGCGCAGAAAGAGGAAGAAAGCGAACCGGACGCGGTCACACGCGATTACATCTTCGAGCAACCTCCGGCTGAGATATTTGGACGATTACTGCCGCGCCTGGTTGAAATGCAGATTTACCGCGCGCTGCTGGAATCGATCGCCTCAGAGCAGGGCGCACGCATGACCGCCATGGAAGCCGCCACGAAGAATGCCGGCGAATTGATCTCAACGCTGACGCTGAATATGAATCGCGTGCGTCAGGCTGCTATCACCCGCGAAATCATCGAAATCGTTTCCGGCGCCTCAGCTTTGTAACTTCTGCCTCCTGGCGTCATGTTTCTAAAGTAGGAATAACAAACACTGGACCACTTTGATCCCCAGTCATAAAGAGGAGCTGATGCGGAAAGGAAGACATCTAGTCGGCCTTGAGAGACGCAGGCCCGCCGCATGAGCACCTCAATCGAAACACAGTGGCGATCGCAGCGTGAGCGGCGCCGCCGTCTGGCCAGGATCGTGCTGATCCTGTGTCTAATCATCGCGACATTCGGAGTCGTGGCGTGGTTCTGGATCACCCAACCACTGCTTTCCCATCCGCAACCAGGGCAAACCGTCGCAGTCGATCCGGCGCGACTTGAGACCGACGTGCGCGAGCTTTCGGAGCAACTGCTGCCGCGCGACCAGACGCATCCGCCCAGTCTCGATCGCGCCGCCGCCTACATTCATGCGCGGCTTGCCGAAACCGGCGGCCGGGTAAGCGAACAACCATTCACCATCTCAGGTAACACCTATAGCAACGTGATCTGTTCGTTGGGCCCGGAGTCGAACGAAAGGATCGTCGTGGGCGCACACTACGATTCGTATCACGAGTACCCGGCCGCCGATGACAACGCCAGTGGCGTCGCCGGGCTGATTGAGCTGGCGCGGTTGTTGTCGCGCACAAAACTGCCGTTGCAAGTTGATTTGGTGGCTTACACGCTGGAGGAGCCGCCGTACTTCGGCACGGCGCACATGGGAAGCGTGGTGCATGCGCAATCGCTGCGCAAAAATGGAATCTCAGTGAAGGCGATGCTTTCTCTGGAAATGATCGGCTACTTCAGCGACGCGCCCAACTCGCAGAGTTTCCCGGTCTCGTTGCTGCGCGCCTTCTATCCATCGCAAGGCAACTTCATCGCAGTGGTTGGCAGTCTCAGCGAGGGCGGCATGGCGCGTCGCGTCAAGCGCGCGATGATCGCATCGTCATCGCTGCCTGTCTATTCAATCAACGCTCCGCGATTTGTTCCCGGCGTCGACTTCTCAGATCACCTCAGTTATTGGAAAGCGGGCTACGAAGCCTTGATGATCACGGACACTGCTTTCTTTAGGAATCACAACTATCACACCGCGAACGATACTGCAGAGAAGCTCGATTATGGGCGGATGGCGATGGTGGTGGCGGGAGTCTACGGGGCGGTAATCAATCTGAGCAGTAGCGAGTAGAGTCCAAAGTCTGCGCGACAGTTCCGAGAGGCGAGGTGCATCTCGGGCTCGACAATTACGGCACGTCGACGAAACCAGGCGTGACAGTCTTACCGGTTCGGCGCACCAGTTCCATGCCTCCCTCGCTCATTCCGCATCTGCTGAAATTTCTGCCACTGCTCGGCCGTCAGCACTTGTTGCAGACGCTGATCGGCTTGTTGGCGAATTTCGGTGACTCGCGGCTCTGATTCCTTACGCAGGTTTTGCAACTGCTGTCGCGTGTCACCAAAGATTTGCTGCACCTTCGTTTTCTGATCGGCGTTCAGCTGCAGACGAGTGGCCAGCTGCTCAAAACGATCTGCGGGACGACGATTGCGGATCCATTGATAGCCGTTAAGCGCAAGAATGCCCGCCGTAAAACCAAGGAAGAAAATTACGAGGGCGAAGCCGCGTGCCTGCCATTTATTTCGCGTGATGTCGGTCATAACTCACCTGCCCTCGTCATCGTCCGCGTAAAGCGCGCTCAGTACCTGATCGTCGGTGACTTGATCGTTGTCGCTCTGATCCAGCACAACCGTTTCGGCTGAATATGGAACCAGCGCGGCCGTCGGTTGGTTCATCGTGTCGGACGAAGGCGCCACGAAAGTCAGCACCGCCAGCGCCGCCGTCGTAGCTGCCATCGTGGCCACGAGTGCGCCCGTCGAGTTCCACAGGCGCCGCAAAACAGAACCATTTGCTTGCCTGACGCTCGCGCCAGGCGGCCATGACTCGCGTTTGAAAGAAAGGATTCGCGTCGAGCGAGTTCTGCGCAGCTTCGCTCAGCGCGCTCTTGGATCAGCAACGCTGAAATCTGCGCGGCCTCATAAGCACGGCTACAAGCGGCGCAGCCTGGCGACGTGCGATTGAATTGTTGCCAATTCAGTTTCGCTGAGACTTGCAAACGGCTGACTGTCGAGAATGTCTGTAATGTGATTTTCTTTCATGACTCCTGCGCGTTCGTTTTCGAATGCGCCCTCCTACCGCTCCTTGCGTCCTAACAATTTCTCCAGTGCCTCGCGGGCCTTTTTCTGCGCTCGAAATGCTCGCACCTTAACTTTCGATTCCGACCATCCGGTCATCTCAGCCACGTCGCTCACCGAAGCTTGTTCGCCATCAATCATCGTCAACGCCAGCCGATCTTCCGGAGACAAACCTTCGAGCAGGCGCTCGGCCAAATCCGCGGCGATGACTCTGTCTTCGACATCACTTTGATGACTGGTTGAGCCTTCGGCAACCTTCTTCTCCAACCATTCAGTTTCATCTTCGCTCAATTCAGCGGTGACCAGTTCCGGCCGGCGACCTGCCGCGCGAATGATGTTCAAGCAGGTGTTCGTGGCGATTCGCGTTAACCATCCTTCCATCGAGCCGCGCCCTTCAAAGCTTTTCAATTGCGCAAAGGCCTTCAGGAAAGTTTCCTGCGCGGCCTCTTCGGCCTGGCTGCGATCGCGAAAGAACCGGTGCGCGACATGAAAGACTCTCGGGCTGTAACGCCGCACAATTTCCGCGAAGGCAGATTCATCTTCAGCGCGTGCCTGCCGCGCCAGTTCGAGTTCTGAGGCTTGTTCGTAACCGTTCGACAGAAGCGCTCCTCAGAGTTGGATTTGGCGGACACCGTGTGGGTGTCCGCCATTTCCGGCTGGGGAGGTTTACTCGTCATCACGCGGTCCGCCCGATCCGCGGCGCTCGCCGCGATGGCCTTTGAACTGCGCTTTCATCTGTTCCAGCTGGGCCTTCTGCTCAGCAGTCAGGACAGGACATGCATCTCCTGATGAAGCTTGAATCTCTCGCCCATCAGTTTGGCTTGCAGGCCCGCCGTTTCCGTCAACTTCTGAGTAGCCAGCGCTTCGTTGAACGTACCGCCTTCACTCGCCTGGCGCAACTCCTGCCGCTTGGCTCGCAGCTGGTCGAACAACGGCTTTGTTGCTGGTCCGCAAAGCTCTCGCGGATTTGTTTCATCTTCGCCTTTTGATCGTCGGTTAAATTCAGACGATTAAAAAGCGCCATCTCGGCCGTGGAAACCACGCTTCACCTCCTTCGCCACGCCATTCATGACGACGGCCTTGCTGGTTCGCCTGATCGGTCTTCACCGACTGCGCCACGGCAATTGAAGCTGCCAGAGCAACAGCTGAGAGAGAGGCTATTGCCAGAATTACCTTAAACTTTCCAAGTTTTTTCATTCCCTTAACTCCTTGTTCAAATGTGAGGCCCGTAGCCTCTCAATCCGGCCAGACACCGAAGAGGCGTACTTCGTTACAAGCGGGTCAGAAGTCCCGAGCGTCAAGTGGCACAGACCTTGCGCTGTTATTCAGGTCGGTTGATTACCAGGCGGATGGAGAGAAGGCGATTACGGCACTAAAGTCTGTGCCACTACGCCTTACGGTTCGGTTGCTGAGGCGTGTAACGGATTTGCTCTCGGCGGTGTCTGTTCGATTAGCGGCCGAGTTTTAGGCATCGAGTTTTAAGACATTCGGGCGCGTTTTCACAAAATCTTTAACAGGAAAAGCTTTAACAGGAAAAAGATATGTCGACTGAAATCATTCGTGAACGGCCATTAGTAAATGGATGGAGTGGCGGCCGAGTCCTTGGCTGGATCAAGCCGGTTTCGCAGAAACTGCTCAGCCGGAAAAAGTATCTGATTTTCGGCGCCGGCGGCATGGCGGTTTTGGCTCTGGCGGCCTTCTATTTCTGGGGCGGACAGGCCGGCGCCGCACAATATCTGACGGCGAAGGTTGAGCGGGGCAACCTGCGCAACACGGTTACGGCCACCGGAACTTTGCAGGCAGTAACCACGGTCCAGGTGGGCAGCCAGGCTTCCGGAACCATCTCGTCTCTCACAGCCGACTACAACTCAGTCGTGAAAAAGGACAGGTCGATTGCGCAGCTCGATCCGGCGGTGAGTCAAAGGCGCAGGTCGATCAGGCGCGCGCAAATCTGCAACAGGCACAAGCGAGTCTGCAGCAGGCACGAGCTGGCGGTGACGAATTCACGCGCCGGCGTCACTGATGCCAAAGCAAAGGCGCAGGCGGCGGCTTCGACCGTCGCAGAACAATCAAGCTGGAGTTGTGGGCGCGCGCGCAAACCTCGCGGTGCTGAAAGCCCAACAGGACGACGCGCTGAGCCTGCTCAAACAGCAGGAATCATTGGTTAAGAGCGGCGTGATTGCGCAACGCGATCTCGACGTGGCGCAGACCGCTTATCAGACGCGCGAAGGCCAAAGTACGATCAGGGCGTGGCGCAATTGAACCAGGCGATTCTGAGTGAACAGATCGGCCACCAGCTCGGGCATCGCGCAATCGCAAGCCCAGGTGCAGCAGTCTCAGGCCGGAGTCGAACAATCGCAGGCGCAGGTGCAGGCCGCCGAAGCGCAGGTGCAGCAAGCCGCTGCAGCGCTGCAACTGGCCGAAGTGAATCTGGCCCACACGACCATCACTTCGCCAATCGACGGCATTGTGGTTTCGCGTGACGTGAACGTCGGACAGACGGTCGCCGCAAGTTTGTCGGCGCCGACGCTGTTCACTATCGCCAACGACCTGACCAAGATGCAGGTGATCGCGAACATCGATCAGGCGGATATCGGATTGGTCGAGAACGCCAAGTCAGTGAAGTTCAGCGTGGATGCGTTTCCGGGCAAAGACTTCGACGGCAAGATCGAGCAAATGCGTCTGAATCCACAGAACGTGCAGAACGTGGTCACCTACAACGTGGTGATTGATGTGGATAATCCCGAACAGAAGCTGAAGCCCGGCATGACGGCAAACCTGACGGTCACAATTGATGAGCGCAACAACGTTTTGAAAGTCCCGAATGCGGCGCTGCGTTTCACGCCGCAGGATGGCGGCGGCCAGCGAACCGGTGGCGGAAATGGCAATGGGCAGGGACGCCGCCAATCGAACGGCAACGGCTCAGGCGACTCGTCACAGCGTTCCGGAAGTGGCAGCGACGTTCAGTTTGCGCCGGCGACTGCGCCCGTACTCGATGGGCAGACCCGCATCGTCTGGGTTATGGGCCAGGACGGAAAGCCACAGCGGCGCCGCGATCAAGGTAGGCCTGACTGATGGCGCGTCGACCGAAATCGTGGAAGGCAATTTGGTCGAAGGTGAGACTGGTGATCACGGGCCAGACCCTGTCGAGCGCGCAGCAAGTCGAACACGAATCAGACGTCAGCGCCCGGATTCGGCAGCGCGCCGCGAACCGGTGGCGCCGGCGGCGGCAGAAGCAGGTACGCTTTGGTCGCGCTCAACTTGTGCAGCCCTTGATGCGGACTTCTGACGCCTAGGACGTGAGTGACTGGTAAGTCGAAGAAGAATGACATGCAAGCAATTCAGGAAATCACAAAACCAGACAGGATGAGCGGCCTGCACGTCGTGCAAACGCCGGCAATCTCGCCCGGTGATCCAGTTCGAGAACATCCACAAGACCTACACGATGGGTGATGTCCAGGTGCACGCGCTGCGCGGCGTCTCGCTGACAATTCGCGAAGGCGAGTTCGTCGCGATCATGGGAGCTTCAGGCTCCGGCAAGTCGACGACGATGAATATCCTCGGTTGTCTCGATCGCCCGACGAAGGGCAGCTACATCCTCGACGGCCAGGACGTTTCCGAGATGTCGAAAGATGAGCGCGCCGACATTCGTTCGCACAAGATTGGTTTTGTCTTCCAGGGATTCAATCTGCTTTCGCGCACGTCGGCGGTTGAGAACGTCGAGTTGCCGATGCTTTATGCCGGCGTGACCGGTGCGCAACGTCACGAGCGCGCCATGGCCAGCCTGGCGGCGGTTGGTCTGGCCGGCCGCGAACAGAATCATCCGAATCAATTGTCGGGTGGTCAGCAACAACGCGTCGCCGTCGCGCGCGCCCTGGTAAACGATCCGGCTTTGATTCTGGCCGACGAGCCGACGGGAAATCTGGACTCGCGCACCGCGGTCGAAGTGATGGAAATCTTTCAGCGTTTGAATCGCGAACGTGGAATGACACTGATCCTGGTGACGCACGAGCCGGACATCGCGCAGTACGCGCACCGCGTGGTGGTCTTCAAAGATGGCAAGATCAAGAAGGACTACCAGGTTGAAAATCAGCGCGACGCCGCGGAAGAACTGAAGAATCTACCAGCGATTGAAGATGATGAAGAAGACTAATCCACAGATTACGCAGATGGTTGCATAGGTCCCATGTGTCGCATTTGTCTTATGCGACACATGTGACAGATGGGACAAAGAGGACATATGAATCTCTTAATGATCATTCGAGTTGCTTTTCGCGCCTTGCAGCGCAACAAGATGCGCGCGGCGCTGACGATGCTGGGAATCATCATCGGCGTCTCAGCCGTGGTGGCGATGGTCAGCATCGGCCAGGGCGCGCAGGCGGCAGTCGCAGGCACAGATCGACAGCATCGGCACGAACCTGCTGTTTGTCAGCGCGGGCGCGCAAAACGTCGGCGGCGTGCGCAGCGGCACCGGCGACACCGGCACCAACACGCTGACCGTAGAAGACCTCGAGGCCATCAAGCGCGAAGTCCCCAGCGTGTCGATGGTTACGCCGACCGTAAACTCGCGGGGACAGCTGGTCGCCGGCAACATGAACTGGAACACTTCGATTCAAGGCGTGAGCGAGCAGTATCCTGAAGTGCGGAAATGGATGGTCCAGAGCGGCGAGTTCTTTACCGATTCAGACGTGCGCACTGCCGCGCGCGTGCTCGTGATTGGCCAAACGATTGCCGACAACCTGTTTGCCGGTGGCGATCCAATCGGCCAGACAGTTCGGGTCCAGAATCTGCCGTTTCGCGTGATCGGAGTAATGGTCAGAAAAGGCCAGGATCAGCAGGGCCGCGATCAGGACGACATAGCCTTTACGCCCTACACGACGGTGCAGAAGAAAGATTCTGGGCAGTCCGCGCTTGCAGATCGCTTACGTGTCGGCAGTTTCTCCGGACGCAACGTATACGGCTCAGCAACAGATCAGTGAGCTGCTGCGTCAGCGTCACAAACTAAACGCGAACGACCCGGATGATTTCACCGTGCGCAACATGACTGATATCGCTCAGGCCGCGAACGAAACCAACAACACCATGACCATGCTGCTGGCCTGTATCGCCGGCGTTTCGTTGCTGGTAGGCGGCATCGGCATCATGAACATCATGCTGGTGTCGGTTACCGAGCGCACACGCGAGATCGGCATTCGCATGGCGATTGGCGCGCGCTCGTCCGCGGTTCGCAGCCAATTCCTGATCGAATCAATTGTGCTGAGCCTGATGGGCGGCACGGTGGGAATTATTCTGGGGATCGGTCGTATCGCTGGCGATTCCCAGGATGCTGGGGTGGCCAACGCTGATTTCGACGATGGCGATTGTCGGTTCAGTGGTCTTCTCAGTCGCCGTCGGAGTCTTCTTTGGTTACTATCCGGCGCGCAAAGCCGCGGCCCTCGATCCGATCGATGCACTGCGTTACGAATAAGTGCTGATGTTAACGAATCTTCTTCGCGTGGAACTCACGCCCGTTGATGCGCAAAATCATTTCCGTTATTCGACCGACCGGCGTCTTTGACGAAAACGACCTGAGTATCATGGTAGGGATCGAAGAACTCAGTTTCGGATTCAGCTGAGATTTCAATGGGGTCAGGCTGTCCGGCTAACTTGAGCATCAGGGTTCCGTTCTGAACAAGTATCCTGGTCACTCGTCCCGGTCGATCTTCATAATCACCGACAAAGGCATCGAAGATTTTCGGATCAACCTTAACGGCTGTTCGCGTGCGCGGTACCTCGTACTTCTCGCCAAAAATAATCGCGCCCAAATCGTTGCTGGCCCTGATGATTGGCATGTTGTCCATATTGCTCAACAAAACAATCAGAACCTTACTTTCCGGAAAGCGCGTGATCATCGCGGAAAAACCGGGCACGCCGCCCGGATGCATGATTGCCGGCCGATTAGATTGCTTCATCATGAACCAGCCGTAGCCGTAGTTGCCGAGCACCGGAGTAAACAGCGTGTCGATGCTTGTCGGTGAAAGAAACCTGCCGTCATAAAGAGCCTGATCAAGGAGCATTAGGTCGCCGGTTGTCGAATAGAGCGACCCCGCTGAAAACGGTTGCGACGGGTCGGTATAAGCTGCATTGAACAGTTTGCCGTCCTCTGTCCGGTAACCTGCCGCCCGGTTCTTGATGATCGGATCGTGATTGTCATAACCGGTGTCCACCATCTTTAACGGCGTGAAGATGTTCTCTTTGAGAAATGCTTCGTAGGATTGTCCCGACACTTTCTCAATCACATAACCCAGTAGAATGTAACCGTTATTGTTGTAATCGAATTTCTCGCCGGGCTTAAAGTCCGCCGGCTTGTTCTTAAAGCTGTCGATCAACTGCGGCAGCGGCATCGGCATCATCGCGATTTTCAGATAGTCGCCCGCCTTGTCGTGTTTCGCCAGACCAGAGGTGTGACTCAACAAGTGATGGATCGTTATTGGCTGCCAGGCTGCTGGACAATCGGCGAGGTACTTGCAGATCGAATCCTGTAGGCTCAGCTTGCCGCGCTCCCGCAACAACATGATCGCCATCGCGGTAAACGGTTTGGTGATCGAGCCCAGTCGAAATTTCGTTTGCGGCGTGTTCGGAACATCCAGTTCAAAATTGGCTTTACCATAGCCCTTGCTCACGATCACTTTGCCTTCGCGCGCGATCAGCACCGACCCATTGAACCAGCCGGCTTTCACCAGGGCGTTCATGTACTCATCAATTTTCGGCGCGATGTCCTGACTGGCCGGGACAGCCGTTTGATTGACCGGCGCCTGTGCCCAAACGCGAAGCGGCACTGGCAACAAAATCAACAGCGCCGATAATGAAAGAGGCAACACTACGCCCCTCTGCAATGTGACTATTCGTCTCATGGCAGTTCTCCTAAAAACTAAGTCTGGTGGTTAATGTTTCGAGTGAGACTAACTCTCGTTGCTTAAGGCCTGCGGCCCACTGGCCTTCGACCAAATCAAATGCAAGCTGAACCAAAACAGAAAGCTGGCGACGTATCCCAGGATCACACCGCTTAAGCTGAAGGTCGGATCAACTTTGCTGCCGACGAGCGCAGCCACTAACAGCAATGCTCCATTGACGACAATTAACGTCCACAACGCAATTCGCAATGGATTCAGCTGCGTTATCGTCATCAAGAGAAAGATGATCAGGTTGGCGACGATGCCGGCGGTTACCACCGCATCCAGGACCCGCCCAAAAATCAGGATCGTCGAGACCTCGTGCTTTCTGCCGTAACTCAATAACAAAAAGGCTATAACGACCAGGGCGATGCTCCCCAGAAAAGCGAGGGCATTCTTACCAGGATTCTTCATAAGCGCGTTGTCCTTTCCGAGATCTTCCAGGTGCTCTCTCGGAGCTGCCGACGCCAGATCGAGAAGCGTGCGGAGCCACAAGGCGCCAATGCCGATGCGGCCCCGATTAATCTTCTCAGCGCGATAACAGTCACGAAAAAACTGCTGCATTTGCGGTCCGTATTCGTGCCGGAACCGTCGCGGATAGGCGAACAAAATCATTTGAAATAGTCTTTGACGCGCCATATTCATCAAGCTTCGCGGTTTGGCAATCAGACGTTTTCTTTGGGCCACCGCAACCATTTTCGAAATTCGTTGCACTTCCGCCCTCAGCACCTTCTGCCCAAAATCCGTCAGCCGGTAATAGCGGCGGCG
>ERZ1370068.3519-contig-2628_pt1 | contig 26210 bp, 36 predicted proteins | sample MGYA00561227_ERZ1370068 | MGnify/ENA primary metagenome ERZ1370068 (study PRJEB38410, sample SAMEA6850437) | metagenome | study: Metagenomic assessment of the ecological functions of the soil: analysis of the soil microbiota associated with the...
GGTTGCTGTATTGCTCGTCGTCGAAGACGACTACGATGCCAGTTCGCCGCCCCGGGGCGGTCGCCGGCCTGGATCCCGGACCGGGTCACTTATCTCGGGTCGGTGAGCAGACCTTTGGCGCCCGGCCTGCGGTTGGGGTGGATGCCTGCTACTCGGTGGCTGGTGGCGGCGGTTCTCAACGAGATACCGGAGGGCGCCGGCCCGAACGTCCTCGACCAACTCGATGTCCGGTTCATCAGCCACGGTGATGACCGGCACCTGCGTCCGGATGCGCCGGCACTGGCCGAGAACGCGCGCGACGCCCCTCGTCGGTGCCCTCCGGCTGGCCGCGCCCAACCTCGCCCCTGCACGGCGTTGCCGCAGGCCTTCACTTGTTGATCGAGTCGGTGATGAACAGGCCGAGGCCATCGCGGTCTCAAGACTCCGACAGTCAGGCATCCACGTCACCCGCTGAGCGCTACCGGCGGCACAGCACCTGCGCCGGTTTAGTGGTCAACTACGCACGGCTGCCTGCACCTCGAGCGCCGCACGCGGCCGCGCCGTTGCCGAGGCGGTGAGAGACCGGACCCCGTCCTGAGCGACCTCTTCAATAACCGCCGAAGAGGGTCAGCGGTCAATGGTGTCGTGAAAGCGCGCGGAGCGCGATGGTGATGACGTGCTCGAGCATGGTCGCTCGCGGGCAACTGCGCACCGGTAGAGCGCCTGCTCACCTGACTCCCGCACCCACGCCGGCGCCCGCAACCGCCTGCGACGAACTGCCGTGGCGGTGCGGCGAGCCCGGTTCGGGATCGTGCCGGGACGTCCGGCCAGCACGGCGACCACGGGCGCTCTCGAAGCCACAGAGAGCGCTGCGCCATGTCCATCACCACCATCGCGACTGTCGCTGGCGGCCGTCGTTTGACGCGGCGCGTGCGTTCGTCACCTGCGCGATGAGGTTCCGACCTGTTCCGGTCGAGGTCACGACCGACCGGGCGCCGGTCTACCCACGGGTGCTCCACGAACGCGTTCCCGGTGCGCGGCATGTTGGTGGAGCAATATGCCAATAATGTCGAAACCAACCACGGCCGGCTCAAGGAAAGGCTGCACCTGATGCGCGGACTCAAACGCATGCGCTCAGCGTCGAACACTGCGCCGGGCACGCGTTCGTACAGAACCTTCGACGCGGCCACTACGAACTCACCCTTGACGTACCTCCACGTGATCGTGTCCGCCTCACCTTCGGTGAACTCGCCGCCTGCCTCTGACACCTGCCGAAACCGCCGCTTCCAATCAACGCAACAGAGCATCCAAGGTTGTTGGAGCCCCACAGCCTGACCGGATGCTGATCTTCCGGCGAGCGGGCAATGTCGGGCACGTGCTGATCGAGTACGAGAACCACACAACACCGCCCGCACCGCCGGAGCAATCGCCACCATCGCGACGTCGACTCGATCGTGCCGAGCGGCCACGGGAACCGATCCAGCGGACCGAGATCCTGGAGCGGTCTGATCAAAGGAATACCGACACGCCGCCTGAACTGCCGCGCAGCGCGGCGGGCCGACGTTGTTGAGCCTCACAGGCGCTGAGCGCGGCACCCGTGGGCGGTCCTGAGGCGGTCGGCGGTGATCGATCGGGACAGGGTCGCTTGTTACTGCCCGGTCTCAACGAGGTCGACGCTGGTTACCTTTGCCGGATCGATCGGCACTCCCGCCTCCGGGTCGGAGTCGGTTGGTGCCCAGTACATCAGCGGCGCCTCGATTTCGACTGCGTGCTCGATCTCCTGGATGAGCGATTCTCGGTCCGTCTCCGCGTCCTCGGCTCGGTACCCAGGCAACTCGATTCGGACGGGCGGCTCCCGTCGCCGTAATGCACTTCCAGCGCGTAGTCACTCATGCCATCAGCATCCCCGACCGTCTCTGCTGCGCCAAGTTGACCGCAACCGATCAAAGAGCCTGGAAACTAAGTGGGCCGCGCAGGACGACAGCTACTCGCAGAACGTCATGGCCCACGCCCAGCTCACCGAGTGCTCATCTGCGTTCGCGACCACCTCGCCGAACCTGACCACCCCCGGCCGTCATCTCCGGCGCCCACAGCCTCTCCATCCGCTACCTGTACCAAGCTCTGCGCGCAAGCCCACATCAGCCTCGAACAGTGGATCATCACCCAACACGACTTGGTGTGGCCACCGTGCCGCAGTCCGGTGCATGCGTCCGAGGTCCTCGTTAGCGCGGACGCCGACACCATCGACCAATGGGCTCATTCCGCCGGCGGCTGAGTGACCAATCTCGACCGCGGCCGCATCCGCTGGCGATCACCATCAGCCACTTCCCCGAAGGCTTCGGCATGCCGGGCCAGGATCGAGTAGGGCGGCTGCTCGGTGGCGAACCGCTGCAGGTTGCGGTCTCGGAGGCTACCCATTGCGCTTCGACAATCTGCTGGCGGGAAGGTGGAGGAGCCGACGTAGCGGACCCTTGCCCTGGTGCACGAGGTCGGTCAGCGCAGAGAGGTTTCCTCGACGTCAGTGCGGGGCGGTGGACCTGGTAGAGGTCGATCCAGGTCGGTGCCCGCCGGCAGCAGGGAGTCCTCGACCTCGCGGATGATCCAGCGGCGGAGCTGCCGTGCTCGGTCCGCAGGCGCAAGGGCCCGCGCGGAGTCCGCCTCAAAGGATGAGCGTTGGCTCGTCGGGAGCGGAGAGGCTCAGCACGGCGCCTAGCCACCGCGGGCGACGCGCTGATCCTCGCCTCGAGCGCCCGCAGCCGGACGGCCAGGTGTGACTCGGTGTCGTCGCCGGTGAGATCGACGTCGCCGATCACCGAAGACCATCCGCGGCCCGACGATCTCCAGCCGCAGATAGGTCACCCGGTGCGACCTCCGGCGCGTCCAGCAGGGCCTGGATAGCGGCCGCACGCACGCGAGGGTCGACCTCCTGGCCGACCAGGAACCGCCGGTTGCGGTTGATCAAGCACCATCGCGACGACGGCGAGCAGCACGCCGACCAGGATCGACCCGACCGCGTCCGGAACCGCGCGAACCGGTCAGCTGGTGGGCGGCCAGACCGGCCGCCGCGATGACCAGGCCGATCAGGGCGGCGGAGTCCTCGGCGAACACCGCCCGCAGGGTGGGATCGGAGGTGGCCAGCACGTGCTCGATCAGGTCCCGCTGCAACGGACTCGGCCTCCGGGTCTGGCCTGCCGGACCGACTGCAGGAACGAGATTCCCTCCAGGACGAACGACACGCCCAGCACGACGTACCCGACGACGAAGTCGGCTGGCCGGCTCCGGCATGGATGAGCTCCTGGATGCCGTGCGTGACCGACACCGCGGCGCCGGCCACGAACAGCCCGAGCGCGGCGAACAGCGACCACACGTACGCCTCCCGGCCATGGCCGAGCGGGTGCGCGGGTCAGGCGGGCGGCGGGACCGCCGGTTGGCGATCAGCAGGAAGATCTCGTTGCCGGCGTCCGCCCACGAATGCGCCGCCTCGGCCACCAGTCGACGCCGACCCGGTCACCACGGCGGCGACCGACTTCGCCACCGCGACCAGGACGTTGGCGCCGAAGGCGACCAGCACCGTCATGACGCTCTCCGACCCGCTGGCATCGTCCGCACCTGGGCACGGCGCTGAGCAGATCGTGGGATCCGTATGCGGGCTCCTCGGCCACGACGGGCTGCCCGCGTCACCTCGTCATGTTCCTCGTGCCTCATCAGCCAGTGTTAGCACACACATCGACGACAGCGGCGACAATGGCAAAACCGCGCACCGGCCATCACCACCTTCTTCGGCCCAGGGGGCTGTGTGCGCGGGAGTTCACGACACGGGCTTTGCTGGCGTTGTAGGCGGCCATCGCCCCGCGAGACGCGACGATTCCGAAGATCGAAGCGACGTTCACGACGCTGGCGTGCTCGCTCAGAACAGCAACGGCGCGGCGCGGCGGCACATATCGCTGACCGCGATGAGGTCGCTCGGATGACTGTGCGCAACTGGTCCAATCGCGGTTGGGCACCCGGAAAGGCTGTGCTCTGGAAGCGAGAATTTCCGTCCTTCTGGTTCCGTTGACACAAGACGCGGAGCCATCGCTGCTGAACCTCGTTCTAGGACCAGATATCACGAGTCCAACGCTTCGACGGTTGGGCTGCCGGGCCACGGCTATGGGGTGCAGACGCTGCGGCAGGTCGCAGAGTCGATCCGGAGCCGCGGGCGCCACCGAACTGCTCACCAGCTACGTCGAGGCACCCGGTGGTCCGGCCGACTTCTACACCCGGCTCGGCTTCGTGCCAACCGGAGATCGGGACGCTCAACGACGAGATCATCGTTCGTCTCTGACCCCTGGGCGGGCAGCGTCGAGGGCCCGGTTCTAATTCTCGGCGTTGTGGATCTCCGCCAGCGCCTTCTTCGCGCCCAGGTGCACGGACTTCGGCAAGGCACTGAGAACGTTGCCGCTCTTGTGCCGCCTGTGGCACCGCTGCTGAGCGGTTTCGGGGAGCACGTCGCGCGAATCGCTTTCCAGAACCCCAGCGCCTCGTCGCCGACCGCGAGCACCGGGGCCCGCATCCCGCGCCGCTTGCCATCCCGCAGCAGATCGGCCCGACCTGACGATTCGCGGAATCCGTAGGCGAGCATGTCGTTGCCGTCCTGGCAGTCTCCCGGATTAGTAGCTGGTGAAAAAACCGGTGCGGGGCACCGTGGCCAGTACCTGCTGCTGGTAATAGATCGCGCCGCCTTCATCCGCGGTTACGGTTGACCGGTAGTGGGTCGAGACCATGAGCGCGTAGATGTTCTGCGCGGAGATCGCGAGCCCGAAGTAGTCGCCGATGAACCCGCTGCCGGTCGGGCAGGGATCCCTGGCCGCCGGCGCACGGGATACTGCGAGAGCCCGCCGAGGTGCTGGCCCGGCTGCTCCGGATCCCAGGTGAACTGCGAGATCCGCACGTTCGCTCCGACCGGCACGGCGCCGCTGCCGCTGTCCTTGTACGCCTGCAGCGAGGTGTCGATGCAGAAGTTCGTGCGTCCGACGTCGGCGGGCAGGACGCTCGGGTCGTTGGGGCAGGCCAGGCGCCGGTCGTAGAAGGCGACGGCCACCGCGCCGTTGGGGCCGGCCGCGACCGACGGCTGGAACTGGTCGGTGGGCGCGCCGGGCGCGTCGACGTTGTCGTTGACGACGACGGGCGTCGTCCACGTGACGCCGCCGTCGGTGGACTGCGTGAACTTCACGTCCGCCTGGCCCAGCGACCGGGTCCCAGTCCTCGCAGGTGAGGTAGAGGTGGTTGGCGATAGGTCGGGACTGGCGGCGAAGTTCTCGACGATGCCGCTGCGGAAGCGCGTGTTCGGGTACACCTCGCCGGGCGGGATCGGTCACGGTCGTGATCGGCACGAACGGCGCCGAACGTACGGCGCGTCGTCGGTCGAGCGGGCGACGTAGATCGTCGACGAGTCGTCCGTTCGGCGGGAACGAGACGACCGAGACATAGACGTTCCCGGCGGCGTCGATCTCCGGATAGACGTAGGTGGCGCCAGCGCCGACCTGCGACGGCGGGGTGATCGTGACCGCCTTGGCGAAGGTCTGGCCGCGGTCACGGGAGACCGCCATCCGCACCTTGATCCCGCCGTCGCTGCCGTTGAAGACCGCCCAGGCCGCGTAGACGTGATCCTGGAACCGGTTGCCGACGATGTGGTTGACGGCGACCCACTGCTTGTCCTCGACGTGGCCGAGCTGCTTGGCCGAGGCGTTGTTCGGCGGCTTCGAGCGGCACGCCGCCGTTGCCCTTCACCCAGTGGCGGCCCAGGTCGTCGCTGTAGGACATGTCGATCTCGCCGTCCGGATGGAGCTTCGTCGCGTCGAAGAACGAGTTGAACGGCAGCATCGTCTGGTAGACGCGGCCCTTGGTGTCGAAGTCCGACGTTCGGGTCGGTCGTGTCGGTCCAGCTCGGCGGCATGTCCTGCGTGCCGGTCGAGACGCAGTCGTAGCCCTGGACCTGGTTGTTGCCCGACGGCGTCCCGCCCAGGATCTGGTAGCGCGCCGAGGTAGAACATGTAGAAGGTCGAGTACTTGTCGAAGAAGAACTTCGACGTGCCGACGAGGTCCTCGGTACCGGGCTTGACCGCCAGCCACGACTCGGAGTGGTTCGCGTTGAACGGACCCGTCACGGCACGTCCCCGCCAGCGGGACCCGCGAGCCCGGCGGCATCGGGATAGCCGCCGCCCGTCGTCGGGGAGCTGGCGACGACGTTCGTGAACGGCACGTTCGAATGCCACGTGGAGCCCGGCGGTGCGGCAAAGGCCCCGCCCGCGGTAACGGAAAGCGGCGTCGTAACAGGATTGCCACGACCGCAACATGGAGTCGCTTCATGTCTCCTCCAGCTCCCGGAGAGGCGCACCCGCACCACGGGCGCAGACACCGACCCAGCAGCGTGGCCCTACTGCGGCGACGCCACAAGAGGCGCGGCGCAGGATTGTCCAGTGCCGGAACGGACAGCTGGCCGTACGGGATCGGCCGCGCTCGCATGCTCACAACCACTCGGCGAGCGCATCCCAGAAGGCGAGTTCGTAGACCTGCAGCAGCCGGCTGGCCCGGCGGCCCGTCACCGGTGAGTCCCCGGCGACCGGGTCCTCGCTTAGCACGCCACGCGCGCCGGCCTCAGAAGTCCCTCGGGCGGCGTGGCGAAGAAATCGAAGAACGCGGCCGCGTTCTCGTTCGCGCGGTACGCATCGCGCAACGTGGCGGCGACCGCGCCGCAGGTCCGCCCCAGGCGGCGAGATTGGTGAGAAAGGGCATGTCCGAGGGCGAAGGCATCGCGCTGTGCAAGTTGCGCGGTCTGGTTGGCTGGCTCGGCATGACCGACGCCGAGGTGGTGGATACGAGCCGAATCATGTGCTGCGCGAGGGCACGCTGTGTTAGGCGACGCGGTGGCCGCGGTGGAGTTGGTAACCCGCTTGGTGGGGTCTAGGTTCACGGTGGGGCTCTGGCTCGGGGCCGTCGCCGCCCCCGGCGGCTGGATCGCGCGGGTCGTCGGGCGATCTGATCGCCGACACGCCGACGGGTATTGAACCGGCAGCGGCCCCGCCTTGTAATCACGGAGGTGGCGCTCGCGCCGGTGCGGGCCTGCCCGACATCAAGGAGGCGTGTCATGGTCATGAAACGGGCTTCATCGCGGCCGCGCTGTCGCTGGCGTTCGCCGGGGCGTTCGCCGTGCCGACGGGTGTGGCGGGCGCGGCGGGCGCGGGACGTTCCGGCAGGAGAACCTGCGTGTCCGACCAGCCAGGGCGTCGCGCAGTTGACCGATCCGAACCTGGTCAACGCCGTGGGGCATGTCCCGTGGGCCGAACACGCCGATCTGGGTCTCGGACAACGGCGCGGACGTGTCGACGCTCTACCGTGGCGACGTCGAGCGGGCAGTCCGGTTGTCGGCGGTGCCGCTGGTCGTGAGCATCCCGGGCGGAGCCCCGACCGGGCAGGTCTTCAACGACGTCGCCGCGACGAACCCGACTGCGTTCAACCTGCCGGGCACCACGACGCCGGCGCTGTTCATCTTCATCGGTGAGGACGGCGACCTGTCGGCATGGGCCGGCGGTACCGCAGCCACCCTGGTGCACCACACGGACGGCGCGATCTACAAGGGCCTGGCGCTCGCGCACAGCCCGTCCGGCCCGATGCTGCTGGCGGCCAACTTCGGCGCCAACAAGATCGACGTGTTCGACAGCACGTTCTCGCTGGTGTCCTCCGCCGGGATGTTCAGCGATCCCACGCTGCCGGCCGGCTACGCACCGTTCAACGTGGCCGAGATCAATGGTCAGATCTTCGTGACGTACGCCCTCAAGGGCGGCGAAGACGATGTGGCCGGTCCGGCGCACGGATTCGTCGACGTGTACACGACCTCCGGCGCATGGGTGAAGCGCTTCGCCACCCACGGCGTACTCAACTCGCCGTGGGGCATCACGCTCGCACCGGCGAACTTCGGACAGTTCTCCGGTGACCTGCTGATCGGCAACTTCGGCGACGGACGGATCCACGCCTTCGACCCGAACACCGGCGAGGTGCTCGGCACGCTGCGCGGCACGTCCGGCAAGCCACTCGCCATCGACGGCCTATGGGGTCTGATCGTCGGAGACCCGGCGGCCGGTGGGCCGGACTCGGTCTGGTTCAGCGCCGGTCCAGACGACGAGTCGCACGGGCTGCTCGGCACCCTGCGCGCAGCAGCTAGCCGGGCAACGAACGCGCGGTCCATCAGCTGAGCAGCTGGCGGGCCGCCGCGTTGTATGTCGTTCGCGCTCAGCAGGACAGTGTCAGCGGCGTCACCCAGCGGGGCGCTGTTGCGTTGATCGGTCGGTGGCAGCGCTGCCGTTCGGTCGTGCTGGTGGTCGCGGTTATAGCACAGCGTGAGGTCGGTGAACGCGGTCCGCAGGCGGTCCTGATGGGCAGGTCGGTGCCGTGTTCATAGTGGCCGCGACGCAGGTCTTGCACGAACGCGTGCCCGGCTGGGATCGTGCGCAGTGAGCCGATCGTTTCAGTCCACGCATCGGTCGCAGCCGAGCTTTGAGTCCGCCGGCCTGACCCCGCCACCGGGCACGACACCGCACGGTCAGAAAATGCGCGTTCAGCGCCGACCGGATCAACGAGCTCAGCGCCGACGACACCGCAGGGCTGCGCACCACCCGATGTTATCAGCACAAGCGCAAGGCCGACCGCGGCGACCGCGCCGGTATGGCCGTGTTATCGGTGGTCAAGCCACCTTGTCCGGCTGTAACAGGCAGCCAGGCGAACTCGTCCTACCGGCCATTCCCGAGGGTGGAGCGCCAGGCCGTGCCATGCAGACCGCTCACGGCTCATGGCACGCCCACGTGCGTCGGGCTACTCGACCTCGTCGTTCTTGCCGAGTCCGTTGCGGCGGGCCATAACGATGGCCTGTGACCGGTCGCCGGCGTTGAGCTTGGCGAGCACGTTCGACACGTGGTTGCGAACCGTCTTCGGAGTGAGGAAGAGCTCGCGGGCGATCGTCGTGGTTGTCGAGGCCCTGGGCGATCAGCTCCAAGATGTCGATCTCGCGGCGGCTCAGTTGCGGGAACGGCGATGACGATGGTGGCCACGCGAAGCTGGGCAAGCTCGGCCATGGCCTGGGCGACGCCGTGGTCGAGTACCACGTCGCCCGCCATCACCGCGCTCGACGACGTGTTCGACGTGGTTGGGGTCCGCACCCTTGACGACGTATCCGCGGGCACCGTCGCGCACCGCTGCGACGGTGGCGCGAGGTGATCCTCGGACATGGTGAGCACGACGACCTTCACGCTCGGGAAGTGCGCGGCGAGCAACCTGTTCACTTCGAGCCCAGAGGTGGTCCGGCAGATGAAGATCGAGCGAGTATGACGTCCGGCGAGGTCCGCTCGACCAGATCCAGCACCTCGGCGCCGGTGGCGGCCTCGCCGACGAGGTCGACGTCCGTCCATCTCGCCGAGCGAGGCTGCCAGTCCCAACCTGAAGATGGGGTGGTCGTCGACCACGATGACCCTGACCATCCACGTCACCTCCAGCGAAGCGGAAGCGTGGCATGCACCCGTGGTGCCATGCGGGGCAATCGGACGCGATCGCGAACGCGCCGCCGAGCTCGGCGGCGCGTTCGCGCATCGTGGTGAGCCCGACGCCGGCCGGATGCAGCCGATGCGGAATCCCGATGCCGTCGTCTGTGATGTCGAGTTCAACGTGGTCCGTAACGGCCAGACACAGCGAGCATGTGGTCGCAGCCGCGTGTCGGACGACGTTGTTCAGAGCCTCCATCGCGATGCGGTAGGTCGGCGATCTCGACTGCGGCGGGCAGGGTGCAGTCGCCACTCGGCAGTTTAAGGTGATGTCTCGAGGACACCCTCGAGGCTGCGGGCGAACTCCGGCGAGCGCGCCGGCCAGTCCGTGGTCGTCCAATGCGGTCGGCCGGAGGTCGCGAACGATGCGCTTCACTTCACTGGCCGACGCGTCGACCTCGTCGGCAAGACGGTCCAGCAGTGAGACGTCCTCAACGCTGCCCACCGGTGCGCCGCAGCCTGCGCACGACGGTGCGCAACCCCATCGATATCCCGGTCAACGACGGGCCGACGCCGTCGTGGAGGTCACGGCGCCAGCCGACGCCGTTCCTCTTCTCTGGCAGTTCACCACACTCAGGCGAGATCGCCGCAATTCGCTGGTGAGCCGGACCAGGCCGACGGCAAGTGTCAGGTGCGGCACGACGTCGGCCAGAACCTCCCGGTCACGCCTGCCCAAGGTTTGCAGTCCGGCAGCCGACCACGAGCCGGCCCACGACCTGATCACCCAGTTGCCATGCGGAGAGCTTTCGTCGTGTTCTCCCGGCTCACCGCGTTCGGCGACGCGCGTCCAGTCCTTCGCCTCATTCGTCGCGGACATCAGGTCGATGGCGACATGGTCGAGCCGCAGCGCGTCGAGCGATGGCGGCAGAGCGACGAGAGCAGCGTCTCGTTCACGTCGGTCGCCGTAGCCACCTGCTGATTGACCAGCTGTCGGACGACCGCCAGTGGGTCGCCACGTTGACCGTAGACCAGGTCGTCCCACCAGGTGCCGGAGCCAGGAGCGCGCCGGTTCGGCGGCGACGGCCAGGCCACCGGTCACACCGACCAGCAGCCACGCGGGCCCGTTCGCGCCGAGGAGTAGGCCGAATCCCGCGACCAACGTGGTGTACAGCAGCAACCACGCCGCTGGCGAGAATGACCCACACGAGAAAGCGGTGCGACAGGGCGCCGAGCGCGGCTGCGGTCGTCTCGAGTATCGGCGACAAAGGCGCCTACTGCGATCAGGCGGCACCGTCGCGACCAGCAGCCAGCGGTCCGGCGACGATGCCCCCCGGTACGTTCCCGATGCGCGTCGACGAGGGCAGCCAGGCTTGCAGCCCAGGCCGCCACGAGCCCGAGCGTCAGCCATCGCGTCATCGGGTCGCGGCGCCAGCCCGGGGCCCCCGCGGCCATGGCAACACCCACGGAACGACGAAGGCGAGCACGCACAACCCGATCGTCTGAACCAGGCGTGAGTGCTCGATCACCGGCGACCCGCTCGCCGCCTCGTTGTGCGCGTGCCACTCCGCCGCGAACGCGGACAACAGCGCGCAGACGCCGATGACGCCAGAAGGCAAGTCCGAGGCGGAGGCGTCTCCCAACGGCAAGCGCCGTGCCCAGCGGCAGATACGCCAGACCGAGCACCGTTTCGGCGACGATCCACCAGTTGCGGCCCTCCGGCTCGAAGCCGCTGTTGGTCAAACGCAGGACCAGGATCCCGGCCGCACCGGCTATTGCGACGAGCACGCTCGTTGCGACCAGGACCACGTGCACACGCGCGGAGGCGCTCCTCACGGACCACATCCTGCTCGCAGCGGGTCCCGATCGCATGGGCTCCAGCACACGAATCTGTCCCGGGCGCGGATCGGGACGCTCGCCCGGTGCGGCTGGGACGCCGGGACGGCCACCATATGGCCGCGACGGAAACGCTTCTCGCGCTACGGGAGAAAGTCATGACCGATCTGGGACCTTCCAGGTGAGTTTAAGCGGCCTCGACGTGGGCTTGCAGACCTGGGATGACGCATTGAAAAGTGACGGGTGGGCCGATGAGGCCCTCTTGCAGCGGGAGTGACCGCCGTCGAGAGACGGCAAGGCGATGTACACGAGCAAGAACGCAGAGTCGCGTGACGGGCGCCCATCGGCGGGTTCCCCATTTTCCGGCCATCGTCCGGGCAATCGTCGGCGCAGCGTCAGTTGGGGCCCTCCTACATCGAAATAGGGCGTCTCCCTGACGCGAAACCTGCGCCGGAGTCGATCTATTTTCACTAAGCCACTGCTTCCGAAACGGCCGCAGGGGGAATCGATGAAGCGAGCCCAGCATGTCGCACAGCGTCACAGGACCACGCTCGGCGCGATGAACCGCGGACCGGACGCCTGCAAAGCCGTTGTCCGATGACGCTGCTCCTGATCGCGCTTGCCGTCTGTCTGTGGCGTCCTTGCTGCCGGTTGTCAACACCGAGACGTACCTGCCACCGTCGCACTTGCGCTTAGTCCGGTCGCACTGTGGCCGCTGGTGCACGCCGCAGCTGCCGGTTAGACGTGTGGCAAGACCACGTACTACTTGCTGGGACGTCGCTCGACCGACTTGCCGATCCTGGCCCAGTACGGCGACCCAAGGCGCCGAAGAGCGCTGGTCCGAAATCACCTGCACGGTGACGAAGCTGCAGCACATTGATCCGGATCCGCGGCGAGCTGCCGACTCGGAGCCAGCCCGCCGTGACCGTTGGCAGCATCGCTGGACGCATCTACATCCGCGGTCAACCCGCCCATCCATCTCGTTCGGCATGTCAACCATCACCCGCTCGGAAGGAGCACTCGCATGAAATACCGAACACTGCTGGCGGCGCCGCTCTGTCGCCGCGGCGCTTGTCGCCGCCGCGCTGCCCGCCGCCACGGCACACGGCGTCCGATGCGGACGCCGGCTCGACGCCCACGCTGGCCGGGCGGGCGGTGCTGCCTGCCCGGACACCCTGGCGCCGGGGCCGTCCTCGGGCAACTTCGTCACCCCGCAGGGCGTCGTCCCACGGCATCCTGATTCCGCGGCCGTCCCAGCCGGTCGAGGGGTTCTCCTCCATCGTCGCCGGGCGCAGCGCCGGGGAGTACCTGGCCATGCCCGGACAACGGGTGGGGCAGGTAAGGCCAACTCCGTCGGACTTCCTGATCCGCGCCTACTACATCCGGCCCGACTTCAAGACCGCCCACGGCGGCAGTGGCGCCGTCGACGTGCGTGGCCGGGTGGACTTCCGCGACCCGAATCACGTCATCGGTTTCACCATCGTCAACGACGCCACCCCCGACCGCCTGTTGACCGGCGGCGACATGGACCCCGAGTCGCTGCAACGCGGGGCCAACGGCGACCTGTGGGTCGGCGACGAGTTCGGGCCCCTGGATCCTGCACTTCGACGCCACCGGCGTGCTGCTCGACCGGCCGTATCTGAACCCGCTCGGCGTGATGTCGCCGAACAACCCGTTCCTCGCCGGCGCGCCGACGCACCGCCAACAGCCGCGGGTTCGAGGGCATGGCGATCAGCCCCGACGGCAGGTACCTGTACCCGGCGTTCGAGGGCGCGACCAACGACGACCTGGCGACGCAGCCGAACCGTCGGTGGATCTTCGAGTTCGACACCGTCGCGAAGGCCTTCACGGGCAACCGTTGGAGCTATCAGACCGAGGCGCCCACCCTCGACGCGCCGGGCGAGCGACTCATCGCCGATGATGTGGTCACTCGACGACAACCGGATGGTGGTCATCGAGCGCGACCTCGGTAGCGGCGCCACCGCGAGTACCGCACGGTGTACGTCGTCGACCGGCGCCACGTCGACCACGACGGCAACCTCAAGAAGACCGCCGTCGTCGACCTGACGGACATCTCCGACCCGCATCGGATCTCGCTGCCCGCCATCCACGACGGAGACATCGGCATCGGCAAGACCTTCTCACGTGGTGTGCGAGTCCATCGAGGCGATCTACCCGCTGCCGGACAGCCAACTGCTTCTCGGCTGCGACAACAACCTGCCCAACACCGGCCGCAACCCCACCATCGCGACGACGACAACGAGTTCATCGTCGTCAACGTCCCCGGCCTGCTCAACAGCTGACGACATCGGACCATCGATCTGGGGCCGCCAGCCCAGGCTGGCGGCCCCACGCCGACGGTGCGTTGCTCCGCGGCCGACGGAGCTGAAGCCTTGGAGCACCCAAGCACCGCCGATTCGTCTTCCTCACCCTGCCACCGCGAGCAGCGATCACATGACCACCCACATCGGCGGCCATCTCAAGCCAGCCGCTTCGATCTCCGGCCTGATCAGATCGTCAGCCGACAACGGCAGTCGTCCACCTCTACCCCGACGGCAAGCTTGCGGCAGCACGACCTCCATCGACAACGGCAGGTACAAGATCGAGCGCCTGTCCATCGGTAGCTACGCGATCAGGCAGCGACCAGGTCGCTTGCACCTTGCCGCCGGATGAGCGCTCGGAAGAGAGGTCTCTTCACCCTGCGGGACTCTGCAGAAAGTGCCAGGGGCGACACGACGGTCCATTAACGGTCCATTAGCGCTGGCCATTGGCACGCCGTCCCGGCCGCCGATGGAAACTCCAGGCCTCGAAAGAGCTGCGACACGCCGTGTGGTTGGGCGATTCCCAAGTTGACAGTGCGGTTCGATTCTCGTCACCCGCTCCACGCCAAAGGGGCCAGGTCGGTGACCGTTCGTCTCGCCTCGCGCATAGTCCCTGACTGGCTCTAGCGCGGTCGTCGCGCCATTCACGTGGCACTGTCAGCAGAGATGTTCGAGCTTGTCACGTCGGCGGCGACATCCTCGCCCACGGCGATGAGATCCCAATCTCCGAACCCCACTCGCCGACGCGCTTTCTGTCCTGGCCGCGTGCTATCGGCTGTCGCTGCCTGTCACCGTTGCGATCGCCGGGCCGGGCGTGGACGAGAACTCCCCGAAACGGCTGTCCTGGGCCGGCTTGGGTCGCCCCATGCCGACGCTCGGGGATAATGCTCTGCACTCGGGCGGACCGGCGGGGGCGCTCATGAACAGCTTCGATCAGCTGCAGGCGCAGCTTGGGCGGATATGGGCCCTGAACAGGCCGGGCGTGGGCGTTGACCACGTGCTGGTCGCGCTTCCGTCCTTCAGTGTCGGCGAGTCGCTGCTGTCCCACTACGCTTCCCGGATCCCGGCGCTGGAACACCGCTATCTCGTCGCCCACCTGTTGCTGCACCGGATCAAGGCCTGCGAGCTCGTGTTCCTGACTCTGCCAACCTCCCGATCAGGAGGTCGTGGACTACTACATCTCGCTGGTGCCCCCTGACCGTCGGGCCAGCGTGCGGGCCCGCTTCCGACTGGTGGTCGTGCCCGACAACACGCCACGCTGCATTGCGGCCAAGCTTCTTGACCGGCCCGACCTACTCCAGATGCTGCGGATGTCATTTGCTGGCCGGCCGGTCTTTATTGAGCCGTGGAACGTGACCGACCGTGAGGTCGAGGTGGCCCTGCGGCTGCAGGCGCCGATCGACGGCACGGCGCCCGACCTGTGGCCACTTGGTTACAAGAGCGCCGGCCGGCGGTTGCTCGCCGACACCGGTGTACCAGTGCCCGTCGGCCGCGAGGATGTTCGCACCGTCGATGAGGTCGTGGCCGCCATCGCCGCGGTCCGGGCAGCGCGGCCAACAGCCCCGGGTGTGGTGATCAAGCACGACAACAGCGGCGCCGGGGACGGCAACGTGGTCATCGACCTGCGGCAGGTTGGCGGTGGATGGCAGCAATCGAACAGATCCATGCACGGGTGGCGGCGCTGCCGGAGTGGTACCTCCGTGACCTTCGCGCCGGCGGTGCGGTCGAGGAGCTGATCGCCGGTGCCCGGTTCGCCAGCCCCAGTGTGCAGCTGGACATCTCGCCGTACGGCGAGGTGGCTGTTCTGTCGACCCACGAGCAGCTGCTCGGTGGCGAGACCGGGCTGGTGTATGTCGGGTGCCGATTCCCGGCCGATCCGGCCTATGCGAGCGATTTGGCCCGCCACGGGCGGGCCATCGGCACCCAGCTCGCCCGCCGTGGCGTGGTCGGGCGCTTGAGTGTCGACTTCGCCGCCGCAGGCGACGGTTTGGTCGCTGGCAAGTGTTCGCTCTGGAGATCAACCTGCGCAAAGGAGGCACCACCCATCCCTACGTCGTCCTCCGCCACCTGGTTCCGGGCCGCTACGACGCCGAGGTCGGACAATGGGTGGCCTCCGACGGCACCGCACGCTGGTACTGGTCGACCGACAACCTGGTTGACCAAGCCTGGCTCGGACTTCGGCCAGCCACCGTGATCAAGGCCGTCGCCGATGCAGGCCTGCAGTTCGATCACCGAACCGGGACCGGCGTTGTTCTCCACATGCTGTCGGGCCTGGCCATCGACGGCCGCTTCGGCCTCACCGCGATCGGGCAAACTCCCGAACAGGCCGCCGAGCTCTACCACGCCACCAGACCCGCCGTGGACGGTCGCGCTGACTCACCTCAGCCGCGAAAGGGCTAGCTCCCGTCCGCTTCGATCTGTGGTCGAACTGACAGACCGCTACGTCGTACGGGCAGCCACATGCGCCACGAATGGCGAGCCCGGCTTCACGGACTGTCCGATTTCCTCTTGATCAGCAGATACACGGCTACAGCGACCTCCCTTTGGCACGCGCCTTCTCATGGCCACGGCGCCGGGCAGGCCCGCGGACAGGTAGGCCCGAGTCCCTGGCTGGTGTGGTTGGTGCGGACTGCGAGGTCGCGCCAGGACTTCGCGGGTGCCACGGCTCCCACAGCCGGACCAGGCCGGTCTGTTCGCCGAGTACCGCAGCGTCGTGCCACCGCCAGACCACCGCCGCCAAGCCGTCCTGCGCGGCTGCGACGGCCACCAGGTGCCCGGGCGACACGCGCCCGTACGCGGCGACGGGAATGGCGCCGCGAACCGCACGGATGACCGCTGCCCCTTGCTGAGGATGATCTGGCAGGCGTCCTCCTGAACGCTCAGGACGATGCCGCAGCGCAGCCGCGCCGGCGTGGAATATTGATCTGTTTGGGCAACCATTCGCCGAGTGTCCTCGCATGACCTGTCGAATCGCCGCGACCGATCAACCCGGCTGTCGCAGCAGTCGATCCCGTGCGCGACGGCGTCCTATGACCGGGCCCATGGGACATCGATGATCACCGGCCTCCGGGCCGAGTCGGCAGTTAATCCGCGACGCGTCCAGGTTCGATGAGCGGGCAGTCCATGAGCCCGGACAGTCACCTAGCTACGTCGACCCGGGCCCGGCCGCCGGACCGCTGGGACAAGAGCACAGGTCGCGACCGCGTGCCGACCTGTCCTGCTGCTCGTCCGCCATCTTCCCGCCGGCGGCCGCTGGGCGTACCGTTCGTGCCGGTCGTGCCTGTGATGGAGGATTTGGACATGCGCCGGTTCCAAGTCATGCAATTGGTTCTCGCCCCGCTGACCGTCGCGGCCCTGGTGTCCGGCGCCGCGACCGCATCCGCGGCGGTGCCGGCCTGACACCGACCAATGTCGATGTGAGCCAGCGGCATCTCAACGAGTCGGAAGAGGCCATCGCGGTCAACCCGACGAACCCGGACAACATCGTGATCGTCACCAACGTGGGTCACGGTGAGGCCGGGCTGTCGGCCGGGATGTTCGAGGGCGTGAGCTTCGACGGCAGGCAAGACCTGGACCAGGAAGCTGATCGCTCTCGGCGGCAACGACCCGCTGGGCGATGCGTGCTGCGACCCGAGCCTGTCGCTTCGACCGGTACGGGAATCTGTTCATGACCTACCTGTACCAGGTGGAGGACGAGGTCCCCATCGCGCTGAGCACGGATGGCGGGCTGACGTTCAGCGTGGTGGCCAACATCTCCGCGGCCGACCTGCCGGCCAAGAAGTCGAGCGGAGACAGCCGCGGCCTGTTCCGCTTCGTCGACCAGCCGACCATCACCGCGGCCCAGAACGCGGTCTGGGTGGTGTTCAACGCCGGTGGACCGCTGGTCGCGACCGGCGCCCCGGTCACTGGGCTCGGCCGGCTCGGCGGGTTCATCCCGGTCGAGGTGATCCATGGGACGAACAACTGCACCTACGGCGACATCGCGATCGGGCCGTCCGGCCAAGTGATGCAGGCGTGCAACCTCACCGAGAGCGGGCAAGGTGGCGGCAAGATCTTCGTCAACGTGGACCCGGACGGACTCGGCCCGGCCGGTTTCGGCGACCGCGTCTTCGTGACCGAGACCCACGTGGGCGGGTTCGACTTCATCCCCGCCACAGCCCGACCGCTCGGTCGACGCGGAGGTCGGCCTGGCCTGGGACCGCACCGGCGGCCCGCATTCCGGACGGGTCTCGCTGGTCTACACGCGCGAACAGCCCAACGAGAGCGATGACACCGACGTCTATGTGCGGCATTCCGACGACGGTGGGGCCACCTGGAGCGCCGGCGGTACGGGTGAACGACGACGCCACAACGAACAGCCAGTTCCTGCCGAAGATCGCGCTCGATCCCACCACCGGCGACCTCGCCGTGGTCTGGTACGACAGCCGCAACGACCTGGGCACCGGCGGCCCCGGCGACACCGACGGCATCGCCAACGACGACGCCCAGCTCTGGGGGCATTCAGCACGAACGGCGGCGTGAGCTTCGGCCCCAACATCCAGATCAGCGCCGGCACCTCCAACAGTCACGACTCCGGCAACGGAATCGACTACGGCGACTACACCGGACTCTCGTTCTACGCCGGAACGGCGCACCCGGCCTGGTCCGACAACTCCAACAGCACCGGGACCAACCCGGACGGCGCGCTGCACCAGCTGGACATCTACACCGCGGCAGTATCTCGGCCGTAGCCATGCACCCGTCGCTCGGGCAGCCGGTACAGATGACGCTCCGGCCGGGAGCCTTGGTCATGCGCGCCGACCCGCCTCGGTCGACGTCTGGTTCTTGACGCCGGAAGGGCCCGCGGCGTGACGGCCGGGAACGGGACACGTTGATCGACGACCTGATCGGCGCCGAGACGGTCGACGCGCGCAAGCTCAGGGTGACGCTCACGCAGCCGAACATCGACGACGTCCGCCGCGATCAGAGGAGCTGCGCGAGGCAATCGACGCCAGCGAGTGGGCGCCCCTCGGACGGCGCGCGCCTAGGTCCACCTCCGCGGAATTGGCTCCAGGTCGAGGAGTACGGGGCATGGGACCACGCCGAATCCTCTCGACGGCGCCGCAGTGTTCCTGCTGCTCGTCGCTTGCTCCGATGGCGCCTCACCGAACCGTCCGCACCCAACGGTGGGGGCTGGCGCGATCTCCTCCATCCCGGTGGGCGCGCGATCGGCCAGTCACGTCACTTTCCGGCCGTATCGTCCTCTGACAACTTCCACGACGTCTGGTCCATCAACGCCAACGGCACCGGTCTCACCCTGGCTCGCATTCGGTCACCCGGCCCCGATTTCGACGCGACATGGTCACCGAACGGAGGCCGGATCGCGTTCCGTCCGAACGCAATGGGGACCCGGAGATCTGGCTCACGAACGCGGACGGATCGGGCCAGCGCCGGTTGTCCCGCGGCCTTTTCTCCGGCCTGGTCTCCCGGACGGCTCGCTGAGATCGCATGCGGAACCCCGATGGCTCTCGGTCATGAACGCGGATGGATCCGGCAGCACCGCGTGCGCATACGGCCGAGGTGAATACCTGTCGTGGTCCCCCGATGGGACACGGATCGCTTCAACTCCAACCTTTCCGGCGATCGGCGTGATGTACATCGTGGACGTCGGCGGTTCCTGGTGGTGGATCCTCCAGAGCGGGAGAGGGCGTGGCAGGTCGATTGGTCGCCCGACGGTCGCTCGATTCTCTTCACCTCGCATCGGGACAATCCGGGCAACTACGACGGACATCTACGTGATGCGCCCTGACGGGTCGGATGTGAAGCGCCTGACGCATGCTCGGGCGTACACGCCGGCGTGGTCTCCCGACGGCAGCCACATCGTGTTCTCCGCCCCGGGGCTCTTCGTGATGCGAGCGGACGGTTCCGGCATCACGTCACTGCCGGTCGATCGAGTTGGCGAAACGTCCCTGCCGGACTGGAGGCGGTAGGCGACGCGCTGCCGTTCACGGCCGAAACACTATTGAGAGGGTCGGACGGCTCCTAATGGCTCTGCCGGTCTGTTTGGCGGCAGCTCGGTGCTGGTAGCGGCTGGCGGGTCAGCACTGTTGGCGCTGATCTTCGGTGAGGTCTTGTATGCAGTCCGGGTCGACCTCGACGGTCGACGCAGCGCACCGGAGACCGCGGATGCCAGCTCGATCCCGCACAGCGGTTCGCCCCCGGAGTTGTCGATACCTGCTCGGCCGGCGCGCGAGCGGCCCTGCGTGCTGTCGAGGCGAACGAGGAGGAACCGGTCGCCCATCAGTGAGACAACGGGTGCGCCGCTTCGCTCCACCCCCATTACAGGAGCCTCAGCACTACTACGAGCCGGTCCGCCAGCAGACGCCGCGACGGTACTCAACGTCTCACGGTTTCCGCCGCCCGGCGCGCTCCCTCTCGCCGCGCTTCCGCCATATCCACACGTCGTTCCACGTGCAGAAGCCGCAGACCAGGCTCGCGCCGCCTTCATGCCGGACACCACCTGGCCAATAGACGGGCACCCGCCAGGCTCATCCCGGACCACAGCCGATCGGCCCGGTTTCGATGCCGCTTCTTGCTTTCGACACGTCAACAGCGGTTCGCTCAGCGCTCGCCTTCCCGGTCCCCACCTGACGCCATCACGTGCGCCTTTTCCTCGACGCTCACCACGACGGTCTTCAGCCAACGCAGCTCGAGGTGGTTTGACTGCCCCCCGCAGGGGGCGACGCCGAAGAGCCACAACCTTCATCTCCCGCACAGCACCGCATCCAACGAGGTCGTCCTACATCGGCCTCACCTTCGCGCGTTCATGGCACACCAGCTGCAGTACTAGCCGCCACACGTTGGACGGAAGCCACACCGGGCCTAGGGCGCTCCACCTGGGGCGATGACCGGGCAGTCGGTTCAGCGTCTCCCGGCGCCGAGGCGCGCTAACCAATGAATGGGCCCGCACCTACAGCTTTTCGAGCAGGTTCGCGCTCGCCGCGCGACTGAACGCAAAAGGAGAGGTATTCCGTCCGGCCATATTGCACCGCCCGTGCGAAATACCAGCCGTCTCACGCCGACAGCAGGACGATGGCGGCCACCCCCGACCCGACAACGGCGGTGCCGTAGCAACACGGCCACCCCGGTTGCGTACCGCCGCAGCTGCAGGCCGTCGACGAGCGTACCGGAACCGGTGCGCCCAGTGGAACAGCGCGAGGCTGCAGACTCCTAGCAGCGCGAGCTTCGTGAGCGGATTGCGAACCAAGCCGAGCACGTGTTGGTGGTCAGGCGCGCCGACCCAGTCCAGCGGGATGGCGACGCCGCGGCACCGCCAGCAGCACCGGAATCACGAGCGCGCCACCAAGCCTCCGGAGCTGGAAAAGCAACCCACAGGAACGGCCCGGCGAGGGGTCGACGCCGCGCATCGCAGCACCAGCCATGCGATGAACGCGGACGCCCCGGCCCACGCCACGTAGTGCACGGCGAGCACGCCCGGCGAGGGCACCTTCCGGCCTCCGGCATGCGCGACCACCATCGCCCTCGAGCCAGCCCGAACCAGGTCACCGCGCGTAGCAGACGAACGCGAGCGCCACCCCGTTGAGAGCGATCGACGAACGGGTTCGCGGCCCAGTCGAGGAACCGCGTGGATACGCCGCACGTCCCGCCCTATCGCCGCAGATCAGCAGCAGCAGGAACACCACGAACCAGGCGACGAAGAGGCTGCTCAGTTCGCGCAGCACGAACAGCACGTACGAGCGCCGCGTGACCCGACCAGTGACCGAGACATCGGCTGCCGTAGGCGCCGGACCTGCTGCGCGTGGTGCCGGTCATCGCGCCCGCCACGGCATGAGCAGTTCGCCGACGCCTGCATGCGCAGCCGCGAGCTTGTACCGCTGGATCGCCCCCGCGGTCGTACGCCCTGGGGCAGGCGGTGGAACATTCGCCGACGAAGGTGCACGCCCACACGCCCTCGGCGGTCGCCAGCACGTCGCAGCCGGTCGTGCGCGCCCTGGTCGCGCGAGTCGAGGTTGTAGCGCTGCGCCAGGGCGATGGCCGCCGGGCCGATGAACTCGGGTCGAGCGCCGTAGACCGGGCAGGCCGAGTAGCACAGCATGCAGTTGATGCACATGCTGAACTGCTTGTAGTCGTCCAGCTCGCCGGCGTCTGCAGGTACTCGCCCTCGACCGGCTCGTCGCTCGTCGCGGATCGAGCCACGGCTTGACCGTCGGCAGCTTGTCGCATGAAGTCACCGATCTCGACGACGAGGTCGCGGATCACCGGGAAGTTCGCGCAGCGGCTCGACGCGCATCGGGTCCGGGCGCGTAGTCGGCGAGGAAGGTGGCGCAGGTCAGCTGCGGGTCGCCGTTGACGGTCATGCCGCAGCTGCCGCAGATGCCCATCCGGCAGGACCAGCGGTAGGACAGGGTGCCGTCGAGCTGGTCCTTGATGTGGTTGAGGCCGTCGAGGACGGCCCACCTCGCGCAGCGGGCACCTCGTACGCCTGCAGTCGTCGGCTCGGCCTCGACGCTCCGGCTGGTAGCGGGTCACCTGCGAGATGATCGCGGTCCGGCACGACGCTACCTCCCGTACACCCGCTCGCCGGGTGGCCAGCGGGTGATCGTCACCGGCAGGTAGTTCGACCCGGCGGCGCCGTCCGGCTCGCGGTAGACCAGCGAGTGGCCAGGAATCGCTCGTCGTCGCGGCCGGGAAGTCGGTGCGCTGGTGGGCGCCGCGGGACTCCTCACGGCTCAGGCGCGCTGTGCACGATGCGTCTCCGGCGACGTCGAGCATGCGAGGACAGCTCGAGCGCGGCGAGCAGCTCGGTGTTGAACGTGCGGCTGTGATCGTCCAGATCCGCGGCCTTCGCGAACCGCTCCCGCAGCTCGCGCGAGCTTGTCCGACGGCCTTGGCCAGCGAGTCCGTCGGTGCGGTAGATGCCGGCAGCCCGTCCTCCGATGCGTCGACTGCATCTCGGTCGCGGATCGTCGGCGATCCGCTCCGCCGCCGTCCCGGTGCGAGCAGGTCCGTTCGAGCCGGCGCTCCGTCCTCGTCGCGGCGCCTGCGCAAGACAGCGCTCGCGGGACCGGGGGCGGCCGCGGCGGCGTACTCCGCTGCGGCCCGGCCGGCGCGGGCGCCGAAGACCAGGCAACTCGGGCAGCGAGTTGGAGCCGAGCCGGTTGGCGCCGTTGATGCTGACGCAGGCGATCTCGCCAGCGGCGTACAGCCCGGCGACTGGGGTCGCGCCGTTGATGTCGGTATGGACCCCGCCCATCATGTAGTGCACGACCGGCCGTACCGGGATCAGCTCGGTGCACCGGGTCGATGCCCTCGTAGTCCAGGCACAGCTCGCGCACGAACGGCAGCTTGGTCGTTGATCAGCGTCGGCGCCGAGGTGGCGCAGGTCGAGGTGGACGACGGGGCCGTGCGGCGTGTCGATCGTCCGGCCCTTCTCGACCTCGCTGGACGAACGCCTGGGACAGCCGGTCGCGCGGCCCGAGCTCCATGCTCCGCAGCACCGGCGTCGGGCTCGGGCTTGCCGAGGTCGTAGTCCTGCAGGTAGCGGTAGCCGTCCTTGTTGAGCAGCCAGCCGCCCTCCGCCCGCGCCGCCTCGGTGATGAGGATGCCGGTGAACGGCAGCCCGGTCGGGTGGTACTGGACGAACTCCATGTCCTTCAGCGGCGCGCCCGCCCGGTAGGCCAGGGCCATGCCGTCGCCGGTCTTGATGTTCGCGTTGGTCGTGAACGGGAACACCCGGCCGCAGCCTCCGGTGCACGAGGATGACCGCGCCTGGCGGTGATCGCCTCGACCCGCCCGGACGTCAGCTCGATCGCCACGACACCGTGGACCCGGCCGTCGTCGACCAGCAGCCTGGTGACGAACCACTCGTCGTAGCGCGTCAGATGCGCTCGTACTTCAGCGACGTCTGGAACAGCGTGTGGAGCATGTGGAAGCCGGTCTTGTCCGCGGCGAACCAGGTGCGCATCTTCTTCATGCCGCCGAAGGCGCGCACCGCGACGTGCCCGTCAGGCTGCGCGGCTCCACGGGCAGCCCCAGTGCTCGAGCTGCAGCAGCTCCGCGCGGCGCCTCGGCGACGAACGCCTCGACGGCGTCCTGGTCGCACAGCCAGTCCCCGCCGGAGACGGTGTCGTAGGCATGCTCGTCGAGGCTGTCGTCGGCCGCGATGACCGCCGCAGCGCCGCCCTCGGCCGACACCGTGTGGCTGCGCATCGGGTAGACCTTGAGACGATCGCCGACGCTGAGGTTGGGGTGCCCTCGGCGATGGCTATCGCGCGCAGCCCGGCGCCGCCGCCGCCGACCACCACAACGTTGTGCCACGCGGCCATTCGGGGCTCGGCTCAGGCCTCGTGGTCACCGCTGTGCTCGTCGCTCAGCACCCTGCCTGAGTGATGGGTGGTCAGCTGATCCGCACGACTCCCGTCGTGGAAGAGCGTGCCGCACACGGCGGCAGCCACAGGTGTACCGCACATCGTTGAACGACAACCTCCTCCGGGTCTGACTCGACGTGGCTGTCGCCGTCCTCGACGTGGCCGCACGGCGCGAGTCGCCTGGTGAAATGCGTGGTGGTCCCGGTCATGGCGCACACCTGCCTTGGTCCACGTGCTGTGACACCGGTCACACGAGGATACCGCCGAGCGATCCTGCGGCCGCCTGGCCGAGGACGTAATCCCCGGTGCGGCAAGCCGTCCACCGAGTCAGGCCGAGCGCGCGACGTAACACCCAGGTCGTCGTCGGGGAAGCACCGCGAACGCGCCGTACCCGACGACCCGCCATACCGACCTGATGTGGGCTGGCGGATCATCCGGTGACCACGACGCCGAGCCGGTCATCCGCCATTCGGCAGGTTGGCAAAGAACATTGCGATGTCGCGGGCGAGGAGTTCGGGTTCTTCGGCCGCAGCGAAATGCCCGCCGCGGCGCATCGGGGTCCACTGCCGGACGTTGTACAGGCGCTCGAACCACTCCCGCGGCGGCTCGCCCTCGGCGACGAAATGATCTTCGCGAAATTCGCGACGGCGGTGGGCACCGTGACGAAGTCGTCCGGACCGATCGGCACGCCGGACCAGCGGTTGTCGACATAGTCGCGCATGGATGACGTGATCGTCTGCGTCACCCAGTACAGCGTGATGACGGTGAGCAGGAAGTCGCGCGACACGTGCGCGTCGACGTCGCCGCTGCTGTCGGACCAGGATCGCCACTTCTCGACGATCCAGGCGGCCAGGCCGGCGGGCGAGTCGTTGAGTCCGTAGCCGAGGGTCTGCGGCTTGGTCGACTGGATCGCGCTGTAGCCACGCTCCACGTCAGACCACTGCTGATTCCGGTCGACGAACCGGCGCTCGTCCGCCGACAGCTGCCGTGATCCCGGACCGGTGTACGGCGGCACCTCCGGCAGTGCTCAGATGAATGCCGAGCATCGGGTCGGGGTGATCCAGGGCCATATAGGTGGTGACGCCGGCGCCGAAGTCGGCGCCCTGGGCGCCGTACCTCTCGTAGCCGAGCCCGCGCATCAGCGCATGCCATCGGCGTGCCGTCGACCGGGTCGTCACCCCGGTGCGGGCCGGTCGTTCGGAGAACCCGTAGCCGGGCAGTGACGGGATCACGACGTCGAACGCCGGCCCGTCGATGCCGTGGCCCTGCGGGTCAGTCAGCAGCGGAACGAGCGGCAGGAACTCGGCGAATGAGCTGGGCCAGCCATGCGTCAGGATCAACGGGATACCGCCCGGGCGGCGAGCCCTTTCGTGCACGAAGTGGACGCGTGAGCCGTCGACGTCGGCGCGGAAGTGGTGGAATTCGTTGAGCCGGCGCTCCTGCGCACGCCAGTCGAACTGGCCTGCCCAGTAGTCGAGCAGCCCGTTCAGATAGGCCAGGTCAGTGCCCTGACCCCATGCCTCGCCCGGTGCGGCGTCCGGCCAGCGGGTGGCGCGGATCCGCGACCGCAGATCCGACAGCAGGTCCTCATCGATCCAGATCGACATCGGCTCGATGTGCATCGCGGTCCCAGAACTCACCGGCGAAAGCGTAAACCCCGCACGCCGCCGGATGCTGATCTAGTTGAGCGTGCGCGGCAGGCCGAAGTACCGGGCGATCGCCGTCTCGAAATGGGTGATCCCGCAGATCCGGTCGCCGGCGATGCCGATCACGACGATGCCCACGAGATGCAGGCCACCGGCAACCGGGACACGGACGTACTCGCCCCACGCGAGCTGGCCGTTCGCCCGGACGGGGGCACCATCCGGGCGATTCCCCGCCGGTGCGCGTCGGTCGCGGTGAAGAAGCGGTGCGCCAAGCGGTGCCGCGGTACGAACGGTAGGGGCGGCATCCGCACCCACCTGAGCTGGGTGCTGCGGACGTTGGCGGCTATGTCCGTGCGGCGAGCACTATGCCGTCTGGCCAGGTCCGGGACGTTGGAATGGAAGCCACGATCACTTCGGCTCAGGAGGGCCAGTGGTACGCAAGGTCAGTCTTGTGCTGGTGATCACCGCCGGTCGGGTTCTGGCAGACGAGCACGTTCGCACTCGACCGCCCGAAGAAGAACCAGCAATACGTAACCGAACCGCATACCGCAAACA
>ERZ1370068.3681-contig-2783_pt1 | contig 26203 bp, 23 predicted proteins | sample MGYA00561227_ERZ1370068 | MGnify/ENA primary metagenome ERZ1370068 (study PRJEB38410, sample SAMEA6850437) | metagenome | study: Metagenomic assessment of the ecological functions of the soil: analysis of the soil microbiota associated with the...
GGTTACGATTGCTCGCTCGCGCCGGGCCGCGAGGCGAGGCCGCGGAGCCGTCTCCGACCGTGACCGGCGGCGGCGTAGGCTCGCCGGTTCCCAGAGAAGGCGAACCGGTCCGCGTCCCGCGCCAGGAGAGAATGGAGCCATAAGCGTCCTCCGGAGCGAATCCCCCGCCGCGCTGCTCGCCGTATCCACGCCCGGGCGCGGCGTCTCGGGCCAAGAGCCTCGTGCGCGACGCCGACCTCTCCTGAGGACCTCGCCCAGGAGGCCATGCGGCAAGCGCCCTCGCCCGGCCGCCCGCCCGCGATCCGCGCGGCATGGCTCGGCGGCATCGCAACCTCGCGCGCGATCTGCGCCAGCGAGCGCCGCATGGGCCGTGCCGAGCGCGAGGCCGCGGCCGCGCGCCCGGAGGCGCAGCCCTCCGCCGCCGAAGCGCTCGAAGCGCCTCGCCGCGCAGCAGGATCGTCGCGCGCGCCAGTGCTCGCGCTCGACGAGCCCGCAGCGCTCGACGATCGTGCTGCGCTTCTACGAGGACCCGCCGCCGCGCGCGATCGCGGCGCGCACGGGCGTGCCGGTCGCCGACGGCGAAAGACGCGCCGCGCGCGCGCGCTGGCGCTGCTCCGCAACGGCGCTCGACCGCGAGCACGGCGGCGACGGGCGCGCCTGGAGCTCGCCCTCCTCCCGCTCACGGCCCGCGGGCGCGGGCTCGGACAACTCCTCACGGAACGGCCCCCGCTGGCAGCGCGCCGCTGTCCACCCGCGCCGCGGGCGGCGCTCGCAGCCGTCTGGTTCGCGCGGCGTGGAACCGCGCGGCGTCGCGCCGCAAGCCGAAGCCAGGCAGTGGCGCCGACGAACGCGGTCGAGCCCGTGGCGAGCGCGCCGCCCGGGTCCGCCGCCAGCAGTCCGTGCGGCGACAGCGAGAGCGCGGACCCCCGCACCGGTACCGGCTCCCGCGCCAGCGCCGGCCGCGCCCGAGAGACGATCACCGGACGCGCCAATCATCGACGTCGAGGGACTGCCCGTCGCCGGCGTCGAGCTCGGCCTGCGCGCCGCCTCGAACGGCGGCTGCCTCGACCCGGACGAGCTGGCCCGGCTCGGACGCGGCGGCTCGACCTTCTCGGCTCGCTCCTGTGGTCGGGGCCGCTCGTCGACGGACGCGCGCGCCGTCGCGATCAGCGGAGCGGACGGGCGCTTCACGCTCGTCCCGCCGCCGAAGACCTACGGGCGGATCGTCTCGCTGGACCCGCTGTGGGAGGGCGTCGCGGTGCGCGCCCCGCTGCGCGCGCGACGGCGAGCAGAGTCGCCGTCGCGCCGCGCATCCGCCTGGCGGGCTCGGTGCGCGACGCGAGCGCACGCCGCTCCCGGGTGGAGCTGCGCTCGGGGTCCCGCGGCAGCGCCTGCAAGCGCCGGCGTCAGCCCCGCAGGACACGATGGCGGCCCGACTGGAGCACGACCAGCGACGCCGAGGGACGGTCGAGCCGCGCGCCTGCCGGCCGTGCCGGGCGCGATGCTGCGCGCGCCTCGAGCCCTACGAGACGCGGCGGATTTCGAGCGCGAGGAGTGGAGTGACGACGAGCCGACAATGCGCTCGAGCGGGCGGGCGGCGCCTGGCTCGAGGGCACGGTCGAGGCCGGCGGCAAGACGGTGGCGGAGCCTTCGTGGCGCTCGGAAACCGCGCCACTGAAGACGGACGCGCGCGCGCAGTTTCAGATCCCGCTCGCGGGTCGCGAGCGGGAGATTGAGCTGTGCGCGGCCGCCGCGGGCTTCCTGCCGGCGGCGTGAGCGGCGACCGAACCCGGACGGCACGGTGCGCCGGCCGTCGCACGCGTCGTCGAGCCCGGCGGCGTGAGCCGCTCGCCCTCGCGGGAATCGTCGTCGACGCGGCGGGGCAACCGCCCGCCGTGACGGTGGCGGTCCGCCCGGCTCGGCAAGGGTCGGACGGTGCAGTACGACGAGTACCCGTTCCTGCTCGAGAGCATCCTCGCGGCAAGGCGACGCGCGCCGCGGGACGAAGAGCGACGCGGAGGGGCGCTTCGAGCTCGGCGGGCTCGAGGCGCACGAGTACACGCTCCAGGTCGTCGATCCGCACACGGCCCTGCTGAGCGAAGCCGGGCCGTTCGCCGCGGGTCGCCCGATCTCCGCCTCGTCCAGCCGACCGATCGGCTCTGGGCCCGTGGTGCGGCGTGGTCGTCTCCGGCTGCGGCGAGCCCGTCGTCGGCCTCGGTCTCTTCGTCGAGCGCGACACCGACCTCGTCGGCACGGGAAGGCACGACCTACTTTGGCTTCCAGGCCGCCGGATCGAAGGCCGAGACCGATGCGAAGCGGTGCCTTCGAGCTGCACGACGCGCCGCGCGACGGCGTGCACCTGACCTCCTACAGAATGGAGATCGTCGACCCCGCGTCTCGAGCTTCTCGCGCCTCGACATCGATCCGGCTGGCCGTCCGCATCGTCGTCGATCGCTGGGCAGAGCTCGAGGTGCACGTCGCGAATCCTCCCGCCGGCGCGGCTGTTCTTCGGCGTGCTGGATCCGGGCGGGCAAGGGCTGGAGATGGAGTGCAGCCATGAGCGGCGGCACCTCGGATGCTCTACCGCCAGAGCCTGGTCGAGAGGCCGCTCGCCCGTCGTCAAGGTGAACGACCGCGCGCGCCTTTGTCGCGCTCTACGACGAGCACGCCGAGCTGGCCCGGCAAGCCGTCACCCTCCGGGGCGCGGGATCCATCGCGTCGAGTTCTGACGCTCGCGCCTCCCGCCCGCCGTCAGCCGGACGGGGAGGAAGGCTGCCGCGGTTGTCCTCGTCCGGAACGCTGGTCTTACGTTGTCGCTCTGACCCCGAGAACCGGAGCGAGCCAACGTGACCTGGATCAAGACCATTCCCCTGGGCGAGGCCGACGCGAAGCTGCGCGCGCGATGGAAGCGCAGCGCGCGCTCTACCCGCCTGAGTGACGCGAACCCCGTGCACCCACGCCCGATGGCGGCGCGAGCGAGATCGTCGCCTCCGCCAGCCTCATCCCCGACGCGGCTCCACCACGCCTTCGCGACCTTCGGCGTCCTGATGTCGCCGGAGCTGCCGCTCACGCGGCGCCAGCACGAGATGATCACGACGATGGTCTCGGTCACGAATCGCTGCGTCTATTGAATCGAGTCGCACGCAGAGTTTCTGCGTCGGGTGACGCTCGATGCAGCCCTGGTCGAGGCGCTGCAGAGGACTACCGAAGCGCCCCGATCTCGGAGGCGGACCGCGTCATGCTCGAGTACGTCGCGACGCTGACGGAAGACGCGACGTGCATCGGGCCGGAGCACCACTGAGCGCCTGCGCGCGGTCGGCTTCGACGATCGCGGCGATCCTGCAGATCACGCTGATCGCGTCGTGGTTCAACTACATCAACCGCGTCGCCGACGCGCTCGGCGTCGGGCGCGAGTGAGCAGGCTACTAAGGCCCGCGACGGCGGCGGATCTGCACGGGTAGGATCCCTGCCCTCCATGGAGGCACACCGCCTCTCGCTCGCGTTCCTCGTCCTTCTTCGTACTCGCGTCCCGCAGCTCGGCGCCGACCGCGCCCCGGACGCAAGCCAAACCAGCGGCCTGAGCCCGCCTACACGCTGGTCCCGATCTCGCATCGGGGCCGAAGAGCGGGCAGCTCTCGGCCGAGGAGAACGAGCGCGCCTTCGCGGGTCACTTCTGAGAACATGGGCCGCATGGCGCGCGGGAGAGTCGTCCTGCCGGCCCCCTACGGCGACGAGCGAGCCACGAGCCCGACCTGCGCGGCATCTTCGTGCTCGCCAACGAGCGACCGCGCCAAGTATGCCGGAGGTCTGGGCCGGCAGCGACCCGACCACCGCGCGCCGGCGTCCTCCGCCTCTGAGTTCCACGACCTCACGACCGCGCGTGGCGCTCCGGCGCCCTCGCCGAGTGATCCTCGCCTGGCACGACCGCAAGGCGCAGCCGAGGGCCACACTGCCGGAAGCCTCGGCGAGAACGGCCGCGGCTACGCGCTCCTCACCGTCGAGCACTGGCGACCTCGCCCTGCGCGAGCTCGCGCCGCCCTCACGAAGCGACGGCGGCGTGCTCTTCCTCGCGCACCTGACGGCATGCGCGCCCTCGCGCTGCTCGACGCCGCGAGCGCCGCGGGAGGCGCGCGAGCGCTTCGCCCGCAGCTTCGGAGCACCTGGGCGCCTGTACCACTCGACGACTGGTTCTGGCAGCGCCCAGTTCGCGCGCCTGCGGAGCTCGGCTCCTGACAGCGTCCCGTCAGCAGTCTTCTTCTTCTCAGCTGGGAGCGCCGGGCTCCAGCCCGGCTCTTCCTCTCCGGCTCGTCCTCCTTTCTTCTCCGGAGAGAGAGGGAAGCAGAGAAGAATCAGTAGCCGGGCTGGAGCCCGCGCCCCGGCTGAGCCGGAATAGAATGAGCGCGTGACGCTCGCGAGCTTCCCATCCCACTCTGGCGCTGCGGTTCGCGGAGACGCTCGGCGAGCCGACGCCGCCGCAGGCGCGAGGGCTGGCCCGCGATCCGCGCGGGGGAAGCACGTGCTCATCTCCGCGCCGACCGGGCTCGGGCAAGACGCTGGCGGCGTTCCTCTCGGCGATCGACGCGCCTCGTGCAAGGAGGGCAGCGCGCTCGCCGACGCAGACGCGCGTGCTCTACGTCTCGCCGCTCAAGGCGCTCGGCGAACGACGTGCAGAAGAACCTCCTCGCGCCGCTCGCCGAGCTGCGCGCGCGCGATCCGGGCCTGCCGGAGGTGCGCGTGCTCGTGCGCAGCGGCGACACGCCGCAGTCGGAGCGCGCGGAGATGACGCGGCGGCCGCCGCACGTCCTCGTGACGACGCCGGAGAGCCTCTACATCCTGCTGACGAGCGAGGGCGGCCGGAAGCTGCTCGCGCGACGGTGCGCACGGTGATCGTCGACGAGATCCACGCCGTGCTCGGCGACAAGCGCGGCTCGCACCTGGCGCTGTCGCTCGAGCGCCTCCGGCGCTGGTGGAGCGCACCGGCCCGAGCTGCAGCGCATCGGCTCTCGGCCACGCAGAAGCCGCTCCGGCCGTCGGCCGACTTCCTCGGCGGTGCCGGCGCGCGGTGACTGCTGGTCGACCGCGGTACGTTCCGCGCGCTCGACCTCGCGCGTCGAGCTCCCGCCCTCGCCGCTCGAGCCCGTGTGCTCGCACGAGACGTGGACCGAGGTCTACGGCGCGTCGGCGAGCTCGTGCTCGAGCACCAGCACGACGCTCGTCTTCGTGCAGACGCGCAAGCTCGCGGAGCGGGTGGCCGCCCAGCTCGCGCAGCTCCTCGGCGAGGACGCAGGTCACCTGCCACCACTCGAGCCTCGCGAAGGAGCGGCGCCTCGACGGCCGAGCAGCGTCTGAAGCAGGGAGAGCTCGCGGCGCCTCGTCGCGACCGCCTCGCTCGAGCTCGGCATCGACATCGGCGACGTCGACCTCGTGATGCCAGCTCGGGACGCCGCGCTCGATCGCGACGCTCCTGCAGCGCGTCGGCCGCGCGGGCCACGGCGTCGGGCGCACGCCGAAGGGGCGGCTCTTCCCGCTGACGCCGGACGAGCTGGTCGAGGCCGCGGCGCTCTTCCGCGCGCTCGCGAACGGGACGCTCGACCGCACGCCGACGCCGCGCGCCGGCGCTCGACGTGCTCGCGCAGCAGATCGTGGCCGAGTGCGCGGCCGAGCCCTGGAGCGTGGACGAGCTCTTCGAGCGCTTCCGGCGCGTCGTGGCCGCTACCGCGCGCTCGCGCGCGAGGACTTCGACGCGCTCGTCGCGCTCGCACTCCGGCGGCCGCGCGGCGCTCCTCCACCGTCGACGGCGTGAACGGCGGTCCTGCGCGGGACGCGCGCGCGCGCCTGACGGCGATCACCTGCGGCGGCGCGATCCCCGACACGACGCAGTACCACGGTCGTGCTCGAGCCCGAGGGCACGCCCGATCGGCATCGATCGACGAGGACTTCGCGATCGAGTCGAACGCCGGCGACGTCTTCCAGCTCGGCAACGCCTCGTGGCGCATCGCTGCGCGTCGAGCGCGGCTCGTGCGCGTGCGTCGACGCGCAGGGCGCGCCGCCGTCGCTGCCCGTTCTGGGTCGCCGAGGCGCCCTCCGCGCACGCGCGAGGTCTCGCTCGAGGTCAGCACGGTCCGCGAGCACGGCACCGACGCGGACGTGGCTCGAGCGCGAGAGCGGCGTCGGCCCGCGGCCGCGCGCGAGCTCGCGGCCTACCTGACCGAGGCGAGCGCCGCGCTCGGCGCGATGCCGACCGCCGCGCCGCCTCGTGCTCGAGCGCTTCTTCGACGAGTCCGGCGGCTCGCAGCTCGTGCTGCACTCGCCGCTCGGCGGGCGCATCAACAAGCGCCCTCGGCCTCGCGCTGCGCAAGCGCTTCTGCCGCAACTTCGGCTTCGAGCTGCAGGCCGCCGCCGGCGAGGACGCATCGTGCTGCTTCGCTCGCGCCGCAGCACTCGTTCCCGCTCGAGGAAGTGTTCGAGTACGTGCGCTCCGACGGTGGCGAGGACCTGCTCGTGCAGGCCGTGCTCGTGACGCCGCTCTTCGCGCTCGCGCTGGCGCTGGAACGTCGACGCGCTCGCTCGTCGTCGAGCGCTTCGCAGGGCGGGAAGCGCGTGCCGCCGCCGCTGCTGCGCATGCGCGCGCGACGACGCTGCTCGCGCGCGCGTTCCCCGACGTCGTCGCCTGCGGCGAGAACCTGCCGGCCGGCGACGTGCCGATCCCCTGGGAACATCCCGCTCGTGCGCCAGACGCTCGCCGATTGCCTCGAGGAGGCGCTGGACGCGCGACGGTCTCGTCGCGACGCTGCGCGCGCCTGCGAGACGGGCGAGATCGAGCGCGCCGCCGTCGACACCGCGCGAGCCGAGCCCGTCGTTCGCGCGCCGCGCTCAGCTCGCGGCCCTACGGGTTCCTCGACGACGCGCCGCTCGAGGAGCGCCGCACGCAGGCCGTGCTCGCGCGCCGAGTGCTCGATCGCGCGCACGGCGCAGACGCTCGGCGCGCTCGATCCGGCCGCGATCGAGGCGGTGCAGCGCGAGGCCTGGCCCGATCCGCGAGAACGTCGAGGAGGTGCACGAGGCGCTCACGTGGATGGGCTACGTCGAGGAGGAGCGAGCTGCGCGCTTCGACCAGACTGGCGCGCGTGGATCGCGCGAGCTCGCGAGCGCGCCGGCCGCGTCGTGCGCGACGGCGAGCGCTGGTTCGCGGCCGAGGCGACGCGCGAGCCGGAAGCGCGTCCTGCGCGGGCGCATGGAGGCGCTCGGCCCGGTCGTCTCGCGACGATCCGCTGCTGCCTCGAGCTAGAGCGCGAGGGCGTCGTCCTCCGCATCCCGCTTCCAGGGGCGCGAGCGGCTGGTGCGAGCGACGCCTGCTCGCGCGCATCCAGCGCTACACGCTCGACGCGCTGCGGCGCGAGATCGAGCCCGTGCCGACGGCGCGAGTTCCTGCCGCTTCCTCGCCGCCTGGCAGCACGTCGATCCCGACTTCCGCGCCGAGGGCCCGCGCGGTCGTCGAGCGCGTGCTCGAGCGTCTCGCCGGCTTCGAGGCGCCCGCGACGCTGTGGGAGCAGCGCGCTCCTGCGCCGCGCATGAAGACGCTACCGCCCCGACTGGCTCGACCAGCTTCGCGCTCTCGGGCGAGGTCGCCTGGGGCCGCCTCTTCGGCAGCGGCAACCGCGCCGCTGCGCGCCGCGCCGATCAGCCTTCTTCCCGCGCGCCGAGCTCGACTCTTGGCTCGCGCCGTCGGCACCGGTCGACGCGAGCGAGCTCTCGTGGCCGGCGAGGTCCGTGCTCGACGCGCCTACCGCGCGCGGCGCGCTCTTCACGCGACGACCTCGCGCGCGCGACGAAGCTCCTCGTCGACCGACCTCGAGCGCGGCCTCGGCGAGCTCGTCGCGCCGCGGCCTCGTCACGAGCGACTCCTTCGCCTCCCTGCGCGCCTTCCTCCTGCCCGCCTACAGACGCAAGTCCCCGATCGCCGCCTCCGGCCGCTGGAGCCTCTTCCGGCTCCCTTCAGCCGGGAACGCTGGGCTCAGCCCGGCCTCCTTCTTCTTCTTCCCGTCCTCCCCGACTTCCCGCCCGCTCCTCTCCGCCGCTACGGCGTCCTCTTCCGCGCCCTCCTCGAAAAAGAACGCCTCCCGATCCCCTGGCGCGACCTCGCCCGCGCCTGCCGCACACTCGAGCTGCGCGGCGAGATCCGCGGCGGCCGCTTCGTCACCGGCTTCGCCGGCGAGCAGTTCGCACCGTTCGCGGCCGTCACGCTCCTGCGCTCGATGAAGAAGCGCGCCCTCGAAAGCGTGCTACCGGAGCTCGCGAGCGCGGGATCCGCTGGCGCTCGACGACCTCGTGCCGGGCCATCGGCGCGGACACCGGACGCGGCCGGCGCAGACGACTCACGAGCCAACCCGGTAGCCGGTCACCGTCATCAATACAGTGGGAGGTCCATTGGCCCGACGAGCGGCCCAACGGATCAGAGCCACTCGATTCGCCATGACGGAAGCGGATGGTTCCGGGCCTCGTCCGAACCATTCGCGGGAACGAGCCAGACTTCGTCCCCCGCTTGTCGAAGGCGCCAGGAGGTCTCGCCGAACAACGGAGAGTCGAGCCGCAGTCCCTCGATTCCCACGTGGCTCGCACGAAGCCGTTCGCTGCATCGTCGCCGCGCCATCGACAGCGTCTCACCCAATGCTCTCCGTCCACGCCTCGTTTGCCGGATCTCGAGCCACGCCCACTCTGGGCAGCCGACCCCTTCCCATGTGCCGGCGGGAAGTGGTTCCAGTACGGTCCTGGGGAAGTCATCGAGCGGCCCCTGGTTGGTCGAGCTGCCGGAAGACCATCCCGGTCGGAATGGACCCTCCACCAACGAACTGGATCGTTCTTCCTCCGGGAGCAGCAGCCCTGGCCCGCGAAGCGACAGAGGTACAGACGACTGCTGCCCCAAAGGGGAGACTCCAGGCTGAGGACGCCGCCGGACAGTACCCCCGAGGTGGCCACGCTCGAATGACGCGTCTCTCGTGGATCCATCCGGGGCAGGTCGCAGCGACTTGCTGTGCAGGGTCCAATGCGCCCGCGTCCGTTTGCTGAACGTGCAACATCCAGGCATCTGACTTGCCCAGGTCGAACCACTTGCCTCCGGGATCGATGTCCGCGGAGCGATGCGCTGCCACGATCTCGACCACCCCCGTTCGGCGCAACCGTCCTCCGATTGTCGCCCGCATCCGGCCTGAGCTCGAGGTGGCGACCGCGAGCCAGGCGCTCATCCCCAGCCATCGTTAGCCCTGCTCGAAGCATGACTTACCTCCCGCGGGCGCGTCCTCGTCGTCGGGACCGGGGCAGTACAGCACGGAGCCTTCGAGGAAGAGCGGGGCATCCTCGGCTCGCCGGAGCATCTTGCCCACAGGCTCCTGGACCGCGTGAACCACACGCCCCGCTCCGGCAGCAAGACCTCTTCGCTTCCGAAGCGGTGCACACGTGCAGGCGATCATCGAACCTGTCGTCCTCCGCGGACACCGTCAGCACGCCGTCCACGAGGACTGCTGTTCCTCGCGTGGACTCTTCGCCCGCGTCCGCGCGAATGACCTGGACCGAGAACTCCGTAACCGCGTCCGCGGGCGCCGTGAAGCGCGAGAACAGCCAGGTGTAGCCATCTCCGACGGTCCAGGACCCGCTCGGATCGACGTCCGGAGCACGATGCGCGGCGAGGATCTGAGGACCCTCTCGTGCTCGCGCTCTTCCATCGAAGTCCGACCAGCAGGCAGTTCCGGCTAGCCAGCACGAGACAGAGCCAGCCTGAGTGAGCCGAACTCATCCACCTCCAGGGTAGCCCGGCGATCACCTCGGGAACCGACGGATTCAGCCCTTCCACCCTGCCCGCGAGCGCAGGGAGCTGATGTGCCCGACGTGGTGCTCGTGGTGCCAAGGCGGTCAGCGCGAGGTGCTGGTCGAGGGCTCCAGTGACGCTTCGACTCGGATGGTAGAAGCGCCGGGACCAGTCCTTCGGGCCGAGGGACTTGAGGGAGTGATCGCGAGGCGCGTCGTCACGCCGTCGAAGACCGCGTGCAGCGAGGGCTCGATCGACTCTTTCGCGTCGGCGAGCGCGGTCCAGCCGTTCTCGTCGGTACGGCTTGATCGTGGGCTCGTCCTCGGTCAGCGCCAGGCGGAAGCGCGCGTTCGCGTTCTGGATGGCGTCGGCGAGGTGGTGCACGACCTGCGCGCGCTCCAGCCGCCGGGGCGATAGGCGTGTCGAGCTGCACGGGCGTGAGGCCGCGTACGGCGATCGGCGAGACGCTTCGGCGCCATCTCGACGTCGTCTGCAGGTCTCCTGGCCACGTCGGCTGCCGAGTAGGAGCTCTTCGATTCGAAGCGGCCGACCGGGTAGCGCAGGGACTCGAGGACGGGGGTCGTCGGTGGCGGGCTTCATGGTGAGGACGAGGATAGCCCCGCCCGTCTCTTCGCGGATGTGTGCAAGGCAGAGGGGCCGAGAAGGAGGCCGAGGCCGAGGCATGGCCTCGGGTTCGAGGATCGGGATGCGCGGAGCACGCGCCGGCGGGTCGCCAGCTCGGTTCGGGGGCTCCCGCCTCGTTTCCCAGGAAACCCCGAAGGGCGAACCGGCCCCGTCTCGTGGGTGGGGTGCTCGGGGCTGGTCCCCGGCAAAGGGAACCGAATCATGAGCACTGAACGAACCACGCCAGAACCACTTCTCCTCCCGGCGCTCCTGGCCCTCGGCCCCGCCCTCGCGGCGAGCCCGGCGGCGCAGGAGCCCAAACTCACGGCCGAGACCTACGGCCGCGCGAGCGGCGACACGCCGAGCCTCGGACCCGGCCTCGTCCTCGAGCTCGCTCGACCCCGGCACGAGTGACGCCGCGCCTGCGCCTCTCGGCGGCCATCCCCGGTCAGCCGGCGACGATCATCGTCTCGGCACGAAGACCGAGTCCGCGCCGGCCCCGAACGGCGCCATCGCGCGGGTCGGCCCGGCGCTCTTCGCCTCCAGCGGCAGCTTCGACTGGCACGGCGAGTACGAGCTCCCGATCGCCGACCTCCGGCTCGCCGCGGGGCAGGCCCTCTACGCCCAGGGCATCCACACGGGGATCCTCGACTTCGGCGTGCACCGGGCCGCTAGCAGCAGGTGTCGCCCGGCCTCGAGCTGCGCGCGGCCGTGCAGGACGAAGGACCCGCTCGTTCGACGACCTGCTCCCGCACCTCCCGGACGCGAGCGACCTCTCCGGCGCCCAGGGGCTCTCCGAGAAGCTCCAGCGCGATGCTGAATTCGGCCGGCGACTCGGTGCGCATCGCGATCGAGGTCGAGATCACCGCGGGTCTCGGCATCGAGGTCGTCGACGCTGACGGCCGGCGGCAAGCTCGCCTGCGAGTTCAAGGTCGAGCGCACCGCGAGGACGGCCGGTACGAGGTCACCGTCGGCGCGACCTCGCCGGCCTCGCCGGTGCGGGCGCTGGGACGGGCGCGGAGATCGAAGCGAAGCTGAGCGGCTACGGCGCGATGCGCGCCTCTTCCGCTTCGACTCGGCGCCGGGCGCCGCGCGCGGGATCCTGGATCGTGCTCGCGCCTGCGCTTCCCGGAGCTGCAGCCCGGGCGCTTCTCGAGGGCACCGGGATCCTCGGTGACGCCGGCCAGCGCCTGAACGAGCTGCGCGATGCGGTGCGCTTCGCCCAAGTGCACGCGCGAAGAGCTCGAGCAGTTCCTGTGGGACGCTGGACGCGGCCGTGGCCCGGTCGGAGTCGACGCGGCGCGGCGGCCGTCGCCGTGGCTCGCGGTCGCGAACGGCAACCGCCTCCGCGCCGTGGTACCCGCGGCCCGTGTTCTGGTGCCAGGTCGTGGCTTGTCGGGAGAGTGCCTCGCGGGCGCGAACGCAGGCCTGACCGTGGTGCGCACCGCTCGCGAGCAGGGCGAGAACGCGGTCGAGCTCTCGCCAAGACCTTCGTCGAGGCGCGCGGCGCGCGGAGCTGATGGCGGCCCTGCGCGAGATCGCCCGCGTCGGACGCCCGGCGGCGTCGATCGCGCAGCTGCGCGGCTGGGCGACCGACCACTACGCCGGTGTCGAAGCTCCGGCTCGACGAGCGCGGCCGAGGTCGAGGCCAAGCTCAAGGCGCCCGTCGTGGACGTGAAGAACCTCGGCCTGGCGGCCTCGCGCGAGCTACAGCAGCAGTTCGCCGTGCGCTGGGAGCCCGCGACCGCGCACGTTCCCAGCCACGTCACGGTGAGACAGACGCTCCAGCTCGAGGACAAGGCCTCGGGCGGCAACGTGGTCTTCCTGCCGCTGCTCGGCGGCGAGGTCGCGCGCAAGCGCACCCTCGAGGTCGTGGATCACGTACGAGGTCGGAGCCGCCAAGCCCGCGCGAGGCACGAGGTCTCCTTCACGAACGACGTCTCTCTCGTGGGCGCCTACGGCCTGCTCGTCGCGCAGGAGAGCGGGTCGGCCGGACGCGCACGTTCTCGCTGTCGAACGTGGGCACGAACGACCTGGCGAGCCTGCTCGCCCGAGACCCTCGGCAAGCGCATCGGCGCGATGGAGGTCGGCTTCGAGCTGCAGGACCGGCGCGAGAAGAACATCGACGTGGCCTGTGCCGCCGATGTGAGCGGGCACCGGCGGCGGCATCGAGATCGAGATGGAGTGGGCCGACCAGGGTCGCCTGCTCGCGCGCTCGACCACGGTCGCCAAGGGACTCGAGACGATCCTGAACGGCGCGTCCCAGGTGATCGACGTCGAGCGGAGCAGCGTGGTCAGAGGTCCAGCCGTAGAGCGACACCCTTCTCTCCCGAGCCCGCGGCGCGCGAAACCGGCGCCGCGGGCTCCTTCGTTTCGGGCCGCCGCGCCTGGCCCGCGCTCACCGCGCTTCCCGATCCTTCATCCGTCGGCCGAGCGCAGGCGCGCGCGGCGCGCCACTCGCGCTCGACGGTCGAGACCGACGAGCCCATCACCGCTGCGACCTGGCTCGACCTCGAGCCCCGCGAAGAAGCGCAGCTCGACGAGGCGCGCCTGGCGCTCGTCGACCTGCGCGAGCTCGATCAGCGCGGCGTCGACGTCAAGGAGGTCGTCGGGACTCGCATCACCGGCGGCCAGCACGTTCGCGATCGTCACGCCTTCCCCGGCGCCGGCTCCGGCGGTCTTCCGCGCCCGCGCGTGATCGACGAGCACCTGGCGCATCGCCCGCGCGGCGAGCGCGAAGAAGTGCGAGCGGTCGCGGATCCGCTCGAGCGCCTGCGCGCCGAACAGCTTGAGGAACGCCTCGTTCACGAGCGCGGTCGGCTGGAGCGTGTGGCTCGCGTGGCGCGCCCCGAGGTAGCCCTGGGCGATCGCGCGCAGCCCGTCACGATCGCGGGCAGGAGAGTCTCGACGGCTCCGGTCTCGCCCGGCCCCGAGGTCGCGCAGAGCGATCGTCAGGTCGGGTCGGGGATCGGGGCGAGCGGAGTCCTCCATCAGCGGTCGATGTCCGTGAAGAAGACAGCGTAGCAGGCGATCGGTGTCGGAGCGGAGGGATGCGCGCAGGGGGCGGCGAAGCAGGCCGAGGGAGTGTTGCTCGAATGGAGCGGAGGCCAGCGCTCCGCGCGGCGGATTGCGGAATGAGAAGAAGATGCGCTGCGCGCGGCTTCGAGGGGAGAGGGCTTGAGCGCTACGCGGGAATCGAAGAGGCAGGGAAGTCGTTTGCGTTCGGGGCGGCTCGAACATCTGCCGGCGAGAAAGAAACGGGAAGTCGCGAGCGTTCGAGCAAGCCCTGAGCTCCTTGGGAGAACCATGAAGCACGTTGTGAAGAACGGCAGTCTGGACAGCTCGAGTTGTTTTCGAATCGGCGTCGCAGTAGCCAGGAACATCTGCTGCGTGCCGGTCGTGACGGTCCGGAAGAACTCACGAGTCCCGCACGAGACTCGGCCCGAGGTCAGCAGGACTGATCCACGTCGTCTGGCGGATCCGGAGAGGTCTGCCGGCCCTGCGGACCTCGCGCGACTCGGCGACTCGAGCGGGCGTTCCGGGAGGTGAGAAGAGCGCGACGCCTTCGCGCTCGTGCAGTACTCGATCCAGCAGAGGTCGGGTGGGCCCGGGTGGATGATCCACCCGGGCCTCCCACAGATCCGACGTGCGCAACTCACGCATCCGGCTCCTCGGGCTGGCGGGTTCGCTACGTGCGGCGTAGGACCGAGTGGACGGCGTAGGCCGGAGGCAGGCGGTAGCGCTGTTCGAAGGCGTTCCACCAGTTCCAGTTCTTGCGTCCTGCGCCGCCGGAGCGGCGCATCAGCCACTTGCGCCAGAGCAATGCCATCGCGGTGCGAAACTGCCGGAGCGCGTGCGAGTTCCCGGTGATCCCGTAGTACTCGCAGTGCCCGCGCAGTTTCAGGGAGAGGATCCGGTGCTGGTCGCGGACCGCCACGTGGCGGTTCTGCCCGGCACCATTCCCCCACGGCCTTGAGCGCCCGGTTGAGGCGCGTGGCCATCGTCTTCTTCTTGACGATCCAGTAGCCGCGTCGCGACCGCGACCAGTAGTGCGTGAAGCCCAGGAAGTGCCAGTTTCCGGCATGCGGACCGCCCCACCGCGTCGAGTAGGGCGGCCGCTGGAAAGGGATCAGGCGCGTCTTGGTCGGGTGCAGTTCGAGCCCGTGCTCGGCGAAACGGCCCCGGGAGAGCCGCGAAGATCCGGCGCGCGTCGGCCTCGTGCTCGCACACGATCACGAAGTCGTCGGCATACCGGATCAGGCGAGCTCGGCCCCGCAGGCGCGGCCGGACACGCTGTTCGAACCACACGTCGAGGACATCGTGGAGGTACACGTTGGCGAGCAGCGGAGAGATCACGCCGCCTTGAGGCGTTCCCGCCTCCGGGCGTCGTCCGCTCGCCCGCCTCCCAGGATGCCTGCGTTCAGCCACTTGCCGATCTGTCGCAGCAAGACTCCGTCACGTATCCGTCGGCTCAAGGATCTTCCGCATCCATTCGTGATCGAGGGTGCCGAAGCAGTCCCTGATGTCCGCTTCGATCACCCACCCTCCCTTGATGGCCATCAGCTCTTCGCCGAGGTGTTGCAGCGCTTGGTGGGCCGAGCGACCTGGACGATAGCCGTAGGAGCAGGACAGGAAGTCCTGCTCGTAGACCGCCTCCAGGATCATGGCCACGGCGCGCTGGAGCACCTTGTCTTCGAAGGTCGGGATGCCGAGCGGGCGAGTACGTCCGTCTCCTTTCGGGATGTGGACGCGCCGCACGTCCGGCGCGCGGTAGCGGCCGGACTTGAAGCGGTCAGTGCAGGTCCTGAGGTTCTCCTCCAGCGCCTGCGCGTAGTCCGCTCCGCTGACACCGTCGACGCCCGTCGCCCCGGTCTTCCGCGTGAGGCGGTAGGCCTCGCGCAGAAGGTCCAGGTCGATGTGATGGGCCAGGTTGGTGAAGGCTCGCTCTGGATGCTCCTTCGCCAGCATCGCTATCCGTTGCAGTTTCGGTGAGATGTTCATCGAGCTCTGTGTCTCGTCATCGGTCCTTGCCACGGTCCGCCATCCCAGCTCGCCCTTCCCTCCACCGGGTCCCCGCGGCTCGGGTTCCCCGGCTTCATCGGTACTACGGCTCGCTCCGACTCCTCGGCCTCCATCTCGCGGGCGCCCTTCGTTTCCTTCGGGCGGCGATACCACGTTGCGTCCACTGACGTTGCAGGCGCGATGGACGCGTCTTGCCTGCGCGGTGTTTGGCCGGTCCGCTTCCGCCTGTTCACGTGGAGAGGTCGAGGCCTCCCGGGTTCCTGGGGAGTCCACGACGTGCATGCCCCGCTCTTTGACCCCGGCGAGGCCGGCCCTCCAGGTCTTCGCGGAGGTCCGGTGTTGCCTTCCGGAAATGATACGCCGTCGGCCCTCGCGGGCGATTTGTCTCGAGGCTCGATCGCACGGCCTGCACGCTTCGCTGTCTACGCTTCGCAGCCGAGGTCGCCCTCGGACCACGCAAGACTCGCTTCCGGTTGGTGACCAACCTTGTCCGGGCGGGGATCGCTACCCGCAGGACTCCACTGAAGGTTTCAGAGTCAGGTCATCGTTCTCCTTCTCCAGGCTTCCCTGGCGCACATCACCTCCACACTCGGTCGTCGAGGCGAAATAGAACCGGACGGAAAGCTCCTCGAAGGGGCTGCAGGCTCTCGGGGATCCGGATCGCGAAAAGACGCTCAAACCTCGTTCTGGCACCGCAAGAAGGGCAACGTCTTCGCCGAAGCGCTACTTCCGCCACCGCCCTGGAGTCCGCAGCGTGGCAGATGGCGGACGACTCCGCCACAACTCAACAACGGACGCAACAGCACGGCTCGTGGACTCCCTGAAGGGCCGGCCCGACCCCTACTCGTCCGGTCGCTGGTACGACGGGCGGATCGAGCCGCGACATCTGCCGGCCGCTGCGGAGCTCGCCGGGTCATGCGAGCCCGCACGATCGTCTACATCCCACCCATCGACATCGACGCCTCAGCCCGGCCAGCGGCAGTACGGGGATGTCGTGTTCTCGGATCCGTCGCAGACTCCGCCCGGCCGACTCTTCCGCGGACTCGTCGGGGTTGCACCGCGCGGGAGACACGGGCAAAGCGATCCCGTTGTCTGGAGGTCGAAGGGCCTTGCGGAGCCGGTCGTCCCATCGAGCCCAGCAGGGCCTTGCCGAGCTCCGGCAACGCCCTTCGGCCTCCGGACAACGGGCGTTGCGAGCCGGTCCAGCCCGCTCCCGCGCGCATACGGGGCCCCGACGAGTCCGCCCCCGTTCTCCTGCACCGATGCGGGGCACCGACGAGCGAGGCGCGCCGCACGCGGTGCCTCCAGCTCTCGATGCCCCCTTCCCCTCACCGACCCCCGAACACGCGCGGATACCGGTAGTACACCTCCATGCACAGACAGTTGAGCGCCGTCGCGTACACGCGCCCGCCGCTGAGTCTCCACGGATCGATCGGGTCCCACGAGCCGAACGCGCACTCGCCCGGGTCCGTGCGCTGGTGGTCGACGATCGCGGTCTTGATCGCCTCGTTCCAGCGTTGCCAGCGCGCGCCGCCGACCTGGAACATCGCGAGCGTGCCGTAGTACCAGTAGTAGAAGTCGACGCGGCCCGCCGTCGGGCGTGACCAGCGCGGGAGTGACGCGCACCGAGGAGATCGGCGCCGCTGGTCGATCGCCGGGTCCTGTGGCGCGTGTCGGTCCGCCGAAGATGCGCACGCGAGCACGCCGACGGCGGTCATCGACTCGGTCCGCTCCCGGCGGGAAGGCGCTGCGCGAGGCTGCGGAGTCGCGAGGAGCGCCCGCCCATGTCGGTGTAGCCCAGTGCGGCCGGTCATGTGGATCCGTCATCTGGTCGATCCACGCGAGCGCGCTCGCCGACGGCCCTGGTCGTCGATCGTCAGGCCGGCGAGCTTCGCCGACTTCGAGCGCCATCACCATCCAGCCCGTGACCGAGGTGTCGTCGTCGCCGTTCGGCGGGCGAGTCGTAGCGCCAGGCCGAGTACGGGTTCTGCGACTGCAGCGATGAAGCGGATCGCGCGCTGCGCGGGGCCGCGCAGGGGCTTCGACCCGGTCATGCCGTAGGCCTCGGCGAGCGCGAGCGTCGCGCAGGCGTGGTCGTAGAGCACCGCTGGCCGACGCGCTCGCCGAAGCAGCCCTCCGCGTCCTGGACGCCGAGCAGCCACACGAGGCCGTCCTTTCACGGTGCGGCGGTACGGGCCCTCGAGGTGCGTCCGCGCCCGCGCCGAGGAACGCGAGTAGCGCGAGGCCCGTGACCCCGACGTCGTGCGCCGCGCTGCCGGCGCCGTCGCAGTGCCGCGCGTGCAGTTCGCCGCGAAGCCGTCGCAGTCCCACGAGCTCGTCCGGGCGACTGGTGCGCCTTCAGCCACTCGAAGGCGGCGAACACGGTGCGCGTGCGCTCGGGCGTCCCCTGACGGACCGTTGCCGCCGTTGTTCCTTGCCGCCGCCACCGGGTCCGCCCCTCCCGCGACGCGGCCGGCGAACGCGGAGGTCCTGAGGAGCTGACGTCCGCGTGCGCCCGACGCCGATCGGCGTGCCGCCCATTGCGCCGCTCGGGGCTCGCCGGAGCGCCTCCGGATCGGGGTTGAAGTGACCCGGGATCGAGCGCCGAGGTCGTCCTCGTCGGTGCGCGCGCCCGCGCGCCCGGCGAGCGCGCCAGGCGATCACCTGCTCGACCGGATCGACGAGGGCCGCGCCGGGGTCCTCGACGGCGGGCGGGCGGCACGAAGTCGCGCGAGGGCACCGGTGGCTCCGCGAGCTCACGGCGGCGGCTCGACCGCGGCGCACGACGACGGCCATCGCCATCGGAGTCTCGGCGGACCTCGGCGCGCTGCGCACGCACGACGATCACGCCTCAGGACCGTCACGAGGAGCACGTCGCAGGAGCGCCGCGATCATCACCCCACGGCGAGTTGCGCGCCCAGGCGCGCAGGCCCGACGCACGGACGGCGAAGGAAGAAGGCCCGGGACGCTCGAGCGAGATCCCGCACTCATGGGACGGATGCCCCTGCCTCCGCAGGGGAAACGGAGCCGCGCGATTCGTGAGGAACCGGAGCTCTCTACTGCGAGGGTCGCGTGCGACTACCGAAAAAGGCCGCCGCATCGGCGCGCTCGACTCGACCGTCGATGGACTCCCGCATCTCCTGCACGAGCTCGGGCGAGGGCGCCGGCACGCGCAGGACCTGCATGGTTCCCGCGTCGCTCACCTCGAAGCGCGGCGGCGGATCCTCCTCGAAGGGCGTCGAGTCGAGCTCCTGCCCGCGTGCAGGCGCACGAGGCGATAGCCGGCGTCGCAGGGGGCCGGCGCGGGACACGGAGAACCTGCTCCCTCGCCCCCGAGCGTGACCGTCGTGGAACCACGCGCGAGCCCACGGCAGCCCCGGCGAAGCGCAGCCAGCCGCGCAGGGATCCAGCCCCTCCGGGAGATCGGGCGGCGCGCCTCCACCACCGCCAGCGCCACGCGGGGCCGCGCTCGAAAGCACGATGCCGGTCCGAGTCGAGGTCGGTGAGCTCGACGACGCGGCAGCTGGCGCGCTTCGATCCAGGCGCGGTGCAGCGGCAGCGGTCCATGGTCGCGAGCCGCGCTTCGCCCTGGACTTCGCGTGGGGTAGTCCTGGATTGCCGGTCAGTCACCGCGCGCCTCCATCCCGAAACGGGCCGGACCACCGCCTCGCCCTCCGCGATACGAACGATCGTTGGGCGCGACCGATCGGCTTTTCGCGGCCGCGCAGGTCCGCTGGCGAAGGCAGGTTCCGAGCGCGGGTCGAGCGTCAGCGCCCTCGCCCGCGACCACGCGCCGCGTCCGGGGACGTTGCCCTGCACGTCGGACCAGGGCTGGCCGTAGTGGACCGTAGAACGCCGGGCGCTGGCGGGCCCCGATCGTGCTCGGCAGACTGAAGCTCTGGGCGGAACGGGCCTCGGCTCCACGGTCAGGTCCGGCATCCAGTTGGCTCCGGGTCGAAGAAGCGGCGCGCGTAGCCGATCATGCCGCCGGAGCGCTGGCGCGATCTCGAGTGTCGAGCGAGCCGCGCAGGTCGCCGTGAAGGCCCGGAGAGGAGTGGAAGCCCGCGGCCCTGTGGACCTGTGCAGTGCGACGCCGCCTCTCGAGGCTCGCGGAGGCTCTGAAGCGGCCGCGCGCGCGTCCGGATTGCAGGTCCGGCGGGAAGATCCGCTGCGTCCGAGTTCCAGGCGCGTCCTCGGCGTGCGCGTGTCGCGGAAGAACAACCCGCCTTCGCGCCGCCCACGGGTTTTCCTGCTCGTCGCGGATCGTTCCCGCGCAGAAGGGCTGAGCGCCGCGGCCTGCAGGCGTGGCGTCGCCGAGGTCAGTTCACTCACCCTGGCTCGAGGGCGCGCTGATCCGGGCGCGGCCCCTGAGCCGCACTGCGCGCCCCGCGGCGCATTTACGCGAGCTCGCTCGGGGCAGCGCCGAAGCTCCACCTCGCCCCGGAGATCGAGCGATGTGCCGGAAGCGACCCTCCGCGTCGGTGCTCGCGACGCCGAGTCCCTCCAACGAACGAGCGCTTTCTGGCTCTGGGATGGCGGCGGACCTCGACCAGAGGTCCGCAGCGATCGGCCGGCCTCGCGGATCGATCGAGCTGCGCGATCGGCACCGTAGACAGCGCTCTGCTGCAGGCGAGGCGCACCTCGGCGCACTCCGCTTCGGCTCTGCGCGGGCCGATCACGTTCATCACTCTCTCCGCGTGCCCCTCGGTCTCGGCGGTGAGCTCGAGCTGCGGCTGTCGCCCGACGCTGCGGAGCAGTTCCACTGGCCCGAGCTCCCGTGCCAGGGACGAACCCGTCCGTCTCCCAGTCGTTCCTGCCGAGCTCCGCCAGCGCGCGCGGCGCGAGCTCGAAGACGAGCTCGGTGTCCCCTGTTCCGGGGAGCGCCGCGCTCGTCGAGCAGGCCGGTCACCGTGACGGAGCCGGTCGGCGGCATGCGTAGCGCGAGCGGCGCCGCTCCGGCGGAGCTCCCACGTCCACCGCGAGCGTCGGGATCGCTTCGCGCAGCGGGAAGGCGCAGAGCCTCGGCGCGCGCCCCGTGCTCTTCGCGCAGGTCGGCGGCGCGCTCGTCCGCGCGCAGCTCGGCGAGCCCCTCCCGCATCGGTGGTCGCACGCACGAGGTCCCTTCCGCTGGTCTTCCCGGCGCCAGGCCGACTGGGATCCGGCCGCGGCCGGCCGCCTCGTCCTCGACGCGCACGCGGATCGGTGGATCTGGCGCGAGCTCGAGCTCGACGAGGTCCGGGGCTCGAAGGGCCGGAGCGTGCGCAGCGCTGAAGAGGTCGCCCGACAACGCGCCGTCAGCGTGGATGCGCTCCGGGGCACCAAGCGCACGGCCGCTCACGTCGGAGGTCCCGCTCCCCTGCACCGCGGCGAACGAGCGAGCAGCTCCTCGGTTACGCCGCGCGCTGTCGCTGCAGCGCCGGACGGCGTCGCGCTCCGCGCCGGCTCCTGCGGAGCCGAGTCGCACGCGCGCGTGCCGCTGACGGCGCACCGGCGGCGCGATGCGCACCTCGAGCGCGGTTGCGTCCGGCCTCGCCCGGTGCAGCGCCCTCGCGCTCCGCCCGCACGAATCTCCGGGTCGACGGGCGCCTGATCGCGCGAGGTCGAACCCTCGGAGTCTCGGCGACGTTCGCCCGCACGTCACCCGCGCTCGAAAGCGGCCCGGGATCACCCTGCGCTGCGAGGCCGAGGGATCGCGCCGCGCGCGCATCGCGCAGCCACAGGATCACCGCCGCCACGAGCACGAGCGCCACGCCCAGTGCCAGCCCGCGCCCGAGATCCCTTCGGGCCCATCTCGCCCGCCTCGGGCGCTCTACCTCCTTACCGCACGTGAGCGGCGGAGGCTACCCCTCGAGCCGTGGGCGACTCACGGGGAGCTCGTGCTTCCCCACGAAGCTGCGAGCATCTCCTTCACGGTGCGCCTCCCGACGGCGCCCGCAGCCTGCAGGCCTGGAGCCTGCCGCCGTCCTTGGACCTCGAGCGCCGCACTGCGGCTCGTCCCAGAAGGAAGCCCTCCACGCTGCCGTGGAGTCCTGGACGACCAGGAAGGTAGAAGCACTGGCTCCCGGCTCCGCGAGCCAAGAGCTGCGCTTCGCCGGCGATGCCGGGCGGGAACGATTTTCGGCTCGTGGACCGGCGTCCCGCGCGCGCGCTCCGCGTTCCGCCCCGCCGAGGGACTGCGCTGGATCTCGCCGGTGAGCTGCCATCCGGGCTTGGCGTCGGGCAGAGCATTCCGGCGATGCGGAGGGACACGGGGATGCCGCGCTCGAGTGACCACGCGCGCCGGTCGGAGATCACGTCCGCGAACTCCCTGCGCATCGGAAGCCGGAAGCCGCGACGCGGATGCGGAGCGGTGCAGCGGAATCGGCGAGCACGAGCCAGTGCTCGCCCTCGTGCTGGCGGCGCTGATATCCGCATGTGAGCTCGCCCGGACGCCGCGCGCGGCAGCGAGATCACGGGATCGGCACGCTCCGCCCCGTCCTGGTCGACGATCGTGAGCGCGGTTCGGCTGGCAGCTCGTCAGCGCCAGGTCGAGCTGTGTGTTTGCGTGGATCGGGGCGCGGGTCGGCCTCGCGTCGACCGGCGACGACGCAGTGGATGCCGTCGATCCGCGCGCAGGAACCTCGCCCAGGGGGAATCACGCAGGTCAGCGAGTAGACGCCTGGCGAGAGCGGGCCGATGTCGAACCTTCCGGGTGCGGGGAATCGCTGTCCGCGAGCGGCACCTCCACGGCCCCTCCGTCTCGCCAGAGCTCGAAGGTCGGATCGTGCGTTCCGGCGGGCAACACGCGACCGCAGATCCAGCCCTTGTCCACGGGCCCGTCCTCGACGAGGTGCGCCGCGGCAAGGTCGTCGAGCGCTCTGCCGCGGCGCGCGCGATGTGACGTGACGTGCCAGTCGACCTCCCGCGCACGCCCTCGGCGCTCACCCGATCCGTCGCGATCGGTGGAGCGAGCATTGGAGGGCGAATCCGCGTTCACGAGGCCCGGCGCGTCGCGGGCTCGAGCCCCACCGCCCCAGCCCGGTCCGCACCGGCTGCGCCGCACGAGGCGCTCGACTCGCCGCGTGAACGAGCCAGACGACGCCGAGCAGGAGCAACGCTCCGCCGGTGAGCCCCCATTTCTGCCGTGTCATTCGGTCCTCGCGCGGCGCGCCGCGCCTTGGCCGGTGGCGCCGAGGGCGCGCCCGCGAACCGATTGTAGTGGCCCGCACGCCGGCGGTTGCGGCCGTACTGGATCGCCTCCGCCCGCGCCCCTAACCTCTTCCCTTCCGCATGATCTCCGTCGAGCACGTCACCAAGCGCTACGGCGCGACGCTCGCGGTCGACGACGTGTCGTTCCGGGTCGAGCCCGGAGAGGTGGTCGGGTTCCTCGGGCCGAACGGGGCGGGGAAGAGCACCATGCTGCGCATGCTCTCGACGTGGCTCGTGCCGGACTCCGGCACGGTCACGGTCGCGGGCACGACACGCAGAAGGAACCGCTCGGCGCGCGCCGCTCGCTCGGGTACCTGCCGGAGCACAACGCGCTCTACGAGACGATGCGCGTCGACCGCTTCCTCGCCTTCGTCGGACGGATGCACGGGCTCGAGGGAGCGCGCCTCGCCGAGCGCACGCCGCTGGGTCGTCGAGGCGTGCCAGCTCGGGGACGTGCTCGCGACGAAGGTCCAGCACTGCTCGAAGGGGTATCGCCAGCGCGTGGGCGTCGCGGCGGCGCTGATCCACGATCCGCCGGTCGTGCTGCTCGACGAGCCGACGCACGGGCTCGATCCGCTGCAGGTGGCGCTGTTCCTCGGAGTTCGTGCGCGAGCTCGCGAAGTCGCACGCGGTGCTCTTCTCGACGCACGTCCTGTCGGAGGCGGTGGCGGTCGCGGACCGGCTGCTCGTGATCCACCTCGGACGGCTGCTGCTCGATTCGCCGGTCGGCGCGAGTGCGCGAGCGGGCAGCCGCGGCGAAGCGCTCGATCGAGGACGAGATCCTCGAGCTCGTGCGCGCGGCGCGACGCGGAGCAAAAGCCCCGGTCGGGAGCAGGGGCCGTCAGCATGACCGCGGCGGCGGCGAGCAGCGAGCGCCTCGGCGCGCGGCTCTTCCGTGCAGGGCGTGCGGATCGTGGCAGCGCGCGAGATCGGCGCGATCCTTCGACACCGGGCATCGCCACGATCGCCACGGTCGTGCTGACCCTTGCTCGCGAACTCGATCTTCATGAACGAGTTCTTCCTGACTGGGCACGCTGGACATGACGGGGTTCTTCGATCTCCTGCCGCTCTTGCTCGCGTTCTTCCTGCCGGCGCTCTCGATGCCCGGCTCTGGGCGGAGGAGAAGGAAGAGCCCACGGTCGGCTGCTCTTCACGCTGCCGATCCGGCCGCCTGCAGGCGGTGCTCGGCAGAGTACCTGGCAGCGCTCGGCGCTCTTCGGGTTGTTCCTCGCGTGCAGCTGCCGATCCCGGTGATGCTCGAAGTGTGCTCGGCACGCCGGACCGAGGGGCGATCCTGGCGGGGTACGTCGGGCTCGCGCTCTTCGGCGGACTGTTCTCGCGATCGGCGGGCTGCTCTCGGCGCTGGCGCGCGACCAGATCGTGGCCTTCGTGACGAGTACCTGGTCGGCTTCGCGCTCGTGCTCACGGGCGAGGAGCGCGTGGCGGGCGTGCTCGACGGACTGCTTCCCCTCGCTCGCGCTCGGGTCGTTCCTGCGCGAGCACGTCTCGGTGCTGCCGCCCTACGGGGAGTTCGTGCGCGGGATCATCAGGCCCCTCGACGAGCGACAGCGTGCTGTCAGGGCTGTTCCTGTGGGACCGCGCTCGTGCTCGGCGCGATCAAAGCTGGCGGGTGGCGGGTCTTTCCTCAGCCGGGAACGCCGGGCGCCAGCCCGGCTCCGCTTTGTTGGCCTCTTCCCTCGCCGTTCCGGAGTGGAAGATGGTAGAGCCGGGCTGGAGCCCGGCGTTCCCGGCTGAAAGAGGATGAAGCGCGCTCGCAGCGAATCGGGTTGGCGCTGTTACTCGTGCCGCTGGCGCTCGCGGCGGGTGCGCGCTGTCGATGCGCGCGGTGACGGCGGCGGGTCGAGCAGCGGCGGGGTGCGCTGCGGCTCGAGGTCGACGTCGTGGGAAGCCCGCGGCGCCAGCCGGAAGCGACGCTCGAGGGGTTCGCGCGGGGCTACTCACGAGCGAGCGTGCTCGTCACCTACTACGTCTCCGAAGCCGGCGCGCATGCCGGCCGGAGATGCGGCGCATGCGGCTCGAGAGTCACCCGACCACCTCCTCGCGGCGCTGCGAACGCGCTCCCCGAGCGCTTCGACTACCTCGTGGTCGACCCGTCCTCGGTCGAGGGACTCGAGGAGAGGCTTCGCCGCGCGCCGCCGCCGCATCGCCGCCATTCCGCGTGCTACCGCGTGACGTGCGCGACGCCTGGGACGAGCGCACGGTGTGGTCGACGCTGGCGCTCTCGCTTCGGCTCGCGGCCCGAGACGCTGCTGAACGGGATCGGCCCTGAGCACCTGCCGCACCTCCAGGACCTGCTCGTCCGCTCGGCTGGCTGGACGAGCGCTCAGAGTCGCCGCGCAAGCCGCGCATCGCGCATGGCGGCACCGGAGCAGGCTCCTGGTCCGGGAGGGCTTCGGGGGCTGGCCGAGCGCGCTCGCAGGCACGGCGAGGTCACGCGGGTCGACCTCACGACGCGGGCGCGGAACGCGTGCCGAAGACGGACGTCCTCTTTCTGGATGCTGCCCGCAGCGCGTAGAACGGCGAGCAGCTGCGCGCGGGCTCGAGCGCGCCTGCTCCGCGAGAAGCGGCGCGAGCGTCGTGATCCGCGGGGCCAGCTGCGCCGGCCGCGCGAGGAGGTGCGCGACGAGTAGCCGCTCGTCTCGTTCGCCGCCGTCCCGGAGTGCGTGCTCGACAGAGCTGCCGCCCGCTTCGGCCTCGCGACGGGCAGGGGCTCGTGCTCCGACACGAACGGCGAGGAGCTCGAGTTCGGCCGTCGAGACGAAGCAGAAGGCGGCCCCACTGGATCCGCTGCATCGCGCCGAACCAGGACTTCCACCGCTTCGACACGCAGCCGAACCGGGACGCTGCTCTTCCGCGCGCCGAGCCCGTTCACGCCGCTGCCCGCGCGCCTCGCGGAGCTGGGCCGGACGGCCGAGGTCCTCGCCGCGAGCTCGGACGGACACCTGGATCGTGCCCGAAGCGCCGCCGCCGCAGGCGGTCGCCGCTCGCGGACCTCGGGCCGGGCGCGGACGGGGGCGCGGCCAAGCAGGCGCTGATCGTCGCCCTGCGTCACGATCATCCCTGGCACTGGCGAGCTCGCGTTCCTCGCCGCCGAAGTCGCCCTTCGCCGACGGCTTCTACTCGCGCGAGCACGTGGCCCACAAGCGTCTGCTCGACGATGCTGCTGAAGGACACGACGAAGAGCGAGCGCCTGGTGCTCTCGGGCATCGACCTTCGCGGCGCCGGAGCCGCTGCCGCCGTTACGCCGCCGCCGCGCGGTACTCGCGTGGCGCTTGCCCGGGATCGCGCTGCCGGTCGTGCTGCTGTCCCGCCCACGGTGCACGGCCGCGGCCTCGCGAGCGGTGTGCGCAGCCTCGGCCGGCGCGGCCGCGCGCGCGGGCCGGGCAGGCGGCGCTGCCGGCCGGAGCACTCGCGCTCGTCCTCGTCTGCGTGCAGGGCGCGCGCGCTCGACCTCGGGCTCGACCCGACGGCCGAGCACCGAACGGACTCCAAGCCGCCAGGATCGCTCGAAGGCCGGCGCCACAGGCGAGATCGAGCAATGCGTAG
>ERZ1370068.679-contig-10621_pt1 | contig 26200 bp, 39 predicted proteins | sample MGYA00561227_ERZ1370068 | MGnify/ENA primary metagenome ERZ1370068 (study PRJEB38410, sample SAMEA6850437) | metagenome | study: Metagenomic assessment of the ecological functions of the soil: analysis of the soil microbiota associated with the...
GTTATTGCTTCGTTCGGTTACGTATTGCTTCTGGCAAGGCGGGGAGAAACTTCGATCCGCCACGTGCCGGGGACAACGTTCTTTCGGTTCGATGGCTGAATTCTGGCAAAATCGCGCGCCCCAAAATGTCTTCCACATTCGACGGAGTTTGGGATCTTCCGGGCAGCGCGGACCCTCTCTGTGGCTCCAACGGCCAATTTTCGCCGCTGCCCCACGCGCCACCGAGTTCGTATCGCCCGGACAAAAGAAGTCAGCGCCCGGCCCGCCGCGGCGCGTTACTACGCGGTCGCGCGGCAGCAACGAGTGCACCAGCAACTCGCCGGCTCCTCTCTCGGAAACGGAAGGTTGCAGCATTCTTGAACTCTTTTGTGTTCGCCGTTCCCTTCCACCATCCGCGTCTACGCGCTCGGCTGATTGACTCCGTGGAGAAGCCATGTCTCTGCGGAAGGAAGGGTTGGACGCTCACGACATGGTCGAAAACGCAACAACAGGATTCGTTGCCTGGCAGGTAAAGAACTTCACGCGCGTGAACTTTTTTCACTTTGTCGCGCGAGTAGGCGTTGCTGGCATCGCCCAGAGCGTAGTCGTACAGGCCCGGTGCGTGGTCAACGACCCGCATCGAGCCCAGATTCCACAGGTCGCGAGTGCTCGCTGCCAATCTTCAGGACCCTGCACTGTGTTCCAGAAGCCGGGAAGAATCCATGCGCTGGCCACCATCGTTGGCACGCGGCTAACAAATTCTGCGACCAAGAGAATTTTTCTGCCGGATCGTAAACCAACACGGAATTGTGAGCTACAGTGCGGCGATAGTAATTGATGGTAGTGCGTGCCTCGCTGTCTGTGTAATCAGCGCCACTGTCGATCGCCAAATAACCCTGATGGTAGATCGTGATCTGGTTCTGGTCGAGTGTTGGTGCTTGGCCAGATAAGGACCGCAATCCGAATTCGATCCAGGTTGAATCCGGCTTCCAGCCGTCGCGCATGACCAGAATGTCCAACACCGGGAAAACTAGCGCGCTCGCGGCAACTCGTTTTCGGTGGTTAACGCCGGATCACTGGGGCGGTAACTTCGGGGTCATCCCAAAGAAATTCGAGCACTGGAATAACCCATTGTTTCGGGAAGAACCCACTTTTCGCGCAGGAGCCAGGCGCTGTAGTGGATCTTTGAAACGATTGACCGCGATAGCCCAGCACGGCAGTGTCGCGCAAATCCAGAATCGGATATTCGTTGTCACCCTCGCGCGACGGCGTTCCATCGGGAAGAAGCTTGTACAGGTAGGTGTTGCCAATGATTGCGCGAAAACAGAGTAATGGTGAACCGGGTCTATGCCGTGTGGTGGTACGCTGCAACTCGGCGAGCACGTCGGGCACAGCCCATGTGATTCGCATATAATCCATGGACTCGTGATAGCTTGCCTTCCGGGCGAAACCAGATTCGTAGTTTCAAGGATGTTGGCCCAGGCACTTCGACCACCTTTGCTCGCCAGGAACTGCATCGATTGTTGCAGCCCGCGTAGCCTCTCGAGCGCACGGCAGAGACGAAAGTCGGCAAGGCGAGATAGCGCAGGTTGTAGTGTGTGATAAGAGAACTGGCTCCGGATCTGCGAAGTCGGCGGTCGCCAGCATTGCTGCCGCGCCTGTCCATCAGTTCGTTCTGCGATCTCGATCTTGAAGGGCGAGTTCAGAATCCCGATATCCCGAGAGCCAATCGAATGCTAACGACCAGCGGGCATAGTCCACCCATGAACGCGAAGGCTTGTGCGCGCTTCGCGAAGTGTCGGCAGCGCATTGCCGCACAGCGCTTGCTCAGCGAAGCTCTCTTGACGTGTCAACAGCCATGACAGCGCCCAGCCCTCCATGTCCTGTGAAGGGCGCATTCCGGCTGCGTACCGGGTCCGTAACAAAGCCAGGCCTGTGAACGAGGTCGGTACCGGAGATCGAGACAGTCGAGGATGCTGGACTGGAACTTGCGATCTACCCTGCGTGGTCGTGAGAAGGGCTGATGCGGCCAAGGCTGCCAGAAATCGCGCCGTCTCATTTCGAGTGGTTCCCCTCAACTCTGCCAAGCGACCGGACAGACCCTAACCGTTTCGGTGGGCCATCGGGCGACCTCGGCGAGATGTTCTCTTTACACTCTAGCGAAAGTAAACGCAAGCAAACACAAGCAAATGACTTTGTTGCGATAAAGACCACTAGACCGCCAACCGGGCTTGGGTGCTCGGTCGGGGCCCTGTAGCCAGCGGGTTTCACGTCATGACCTCCCCCAAAGCTCCTCGTGATTCCTGCTTTCTTTTATTTTCCATCAGCCAGGTGTATAAAGAACAAAGTGACTTTTTTAATCAACATATACCATGTTTGGAGAATTGTTTCGTAATGACAAGAGGGAGAGATACGCGTCTGTTGGCGGAACAGCGCCGCCGTAGAGATTCTAGATCTGATCGAGCAGAAGGGACAGCGATTACCGTACGCGAGGTGGTCGAGCGATTCGCAGTCTCGGCTGTCACCGCGCGCGGAGATCTGGACGCGTTGTGTTCGGAGGACATGGCCGTGCGATCGCATGGCGGCGCGATCCGCAAGTTGGCAGCCGACTCGGACGCCTCCTCGGATTCCGCCGAACCGCAAAGGTATGCCGAAGTCGCACGTTTAGCAAAGGTCAGCGTGTCGACGGTTTTGCGCGTGGTGAATGGAAATCCTCGGATTGACGCCCTCGGTACGGTCTGCGGTCGGTACCGCAGCCCGCAAACTGGGCGTGACCTTGGAGGCCAGCCGGAGAAATCGCACCATCACATTTGTGTTGGGCAACCGCGATACAGTCAACGAGTTCCAGTCCAAGATCCTCTCCTCGGCGCCAGAGGATACTGCGCCCAGCATGATTGGGATCATGCAGTTCATTTGTTTTCGATCGGATCTAAATGCTCCGATGGGAGCAGTGCGTCTTCCAGAAGCGTTGATGCGAGCAAATCGGCCGAGCGGTGTGATTCTGACGGGGACGCACTCAGCCAGCACTTCTCGGCTCGTCTCTCCGAGAAGCGTATTCCCTTCTCTTTGGTTGGAAACAACATCGTCGGCGATTGGCAACCGGAACAGTATGACTGCGTTTTCACGGATGATGTGCGCGGCTCCACTGAAATTACGCGTTACCTCATCGCTGAGGGTCACAGAAACATCTGGTATATCGGCAACCGGCGTCTCCCTGGTTCGCTTCGCTGCGCTGACGGCTACCTCCGGGCCATGAAGGAGGCCGATCTCGAACCCCGATTCAGCGAGATTAGTTCCGAAGATCGTGAACTCGGATACCTGGCTGTGAAGGCGCTACTGGCTAGCGGAGAGAGACCAACTGCGCTTTTTGTGGGCACCGACCAGGCAGCCTCCGGCGTTTACCAGGCTCTTCAGGAATCTGGAATTCGAATTCCCGATGACATCAGCGTCGCAGGCTTCAATGACACGATCGGCGAAGTCCTGCATCCAGGACTTACCACAGTGCGTGAGTTCCCCAAAGAGCTTGGCGGACATCTCGCTGAATTTACTCTGCGCCGCATCCACGAGCCCGACCTACCTCCTCAGCAACTCGTGATGCCAACTGAACTGATTCGCCGGGAAAGCGTCCGGCACATCTCGTCAAATCCGGCATTGCTGCCTCTCGACCTACCTTCAGGAAAATGTCCTCTAACGTCAAACCAATTTTCTCGCCGTTAGATTGAGCGCACCAGGCCCTCTCGGGTGGCGCTATTGTTGCGGACGAGCAAGAGCACCAGAATCATCCCTACGAACGGCACCAGGCCCGCCACGATGATGATCGAATCAAAAGAGTGCGTGGCCAGCGATTGGTTTGCATCGGTTAAGTAACCAATCAATTTGAAAGCAACGATCGTGCCAATCCCCGCGCCCGTACCACTGAGTCCGCTCACCGATGCGACGGAATCGCTCGCAAAAAGATCCGGGGGCAGCACATTCGCGATCGTCGAAAAGGCCGCGTAGCAAAAAGTTGCGAGAGCAAAGAGCAGGGTGAGCGCTGTAATGTTCAATGTCAGGATCGTCGGGATCAGCAGAGTTACACCGATGCCACCGAAACACGACAAGCGCTTTGCGGGCGGCCCCAAGCGGACCAGCCTCTCCTGATCAGATATCCGGATGCTGCGCCTCCGAAGAAGTTGCCTAGGTCAGCAGCGATGAATGGAATCCAGATCGCGATCAATCCGCTCTTCAACGAAATTCCCTTCGCCACCAGGTAAATCGGAAACCAGTCCGCGATAAAGAACCAAACTGGATCGGTAAACGCTCTGGCAACAATCACTCCCCAAGTCTGCGGAAGTTTGAGCAGATCAAACCATCCTGGACGTGGTCTGTCGATGGAACGGCCATCATCAGAGGAGTCCGCGAGAATCATTTCGCGTTCTCTCACCACTCAAGCGCGGATGCTCCTCAGGCCTGCGATACGACTTGTGCCAGATAAAAGCCAAGCAAGTCCCAACAGACCAGGAAGCACAAAGGCGGGCCTCCACCCCCAACGAAGATAAATGGGAAGTATTATGAACGGCGCGACCGCTCCTCCGATCGATGAGCCGCTGTCAAAAACGCAGTAGCCAGTGCCCGTTCACGCTTCGGAAACCATTCGGAAACCGCCTTTGCGGCGCCCGGCCAATTCGCGGATTCACCCGCACCCAAAGAAACCTGAATGTTGCGAAACTGTAGAAACCGCTCGCCAGAGACGTCGCCATCGAAACAATCGAATACCAAAGGACAGAAACGGTCAGCCCCCGTCGCGTGCCCAGACGATCCATCAATCTTCCGCACAGGGTTTGGCCGATCGAGTACGCAATTCGAAATCCGATGAGTAGATTCGCGTAGTCGCTGTTGGTCCAGTGGTAGATCTGCTTGAGATAGGGCGATAGCAGCGCGAGGGTTTGGCGGTCAATGTAATTAATGACCGTCGACGCGAATAGTAGCGCGCAGATCCACCACCTTAGGTTGCGTATTGGCCGCACCGTCGGCACAGTGGCTGGCGTAAAGGCTGGCATATGCGGCGGTTATGCCGTGATGGAAACTCCCGGACTTAACAGCGCGGCCGAATCGTTATCGAGGTAGATGGTCGCGTTGGGGTGGTTTCGCAAAATCGAAGCGGGCACCATTGGCGTGATCTCTCCTTCAAGACACTCCTTCACAGCCTGGGCCTTGCGCGTGTCCGGCACAATCACAATGATTTCCTTCGCGCGCATCACTTCTCGCACAGACATCGAGATCGCCCTCATGGGAACCTCCTTTAGCTTCGCAACCATCCTTCATTCACTTGCTGCTGGCGACACGCATTATCGAGTTCGACGATGAGATACGGTTCCTCAGTTTCAAAATTCGCGGGCGGATCGTTAAAGGCCAGGTGTGCATTTTCTCCAATCCCTGCAAAAGCAATGTCCACTGGTTTCGATTGAGTTTACTCCCTATTTCGCGGATGCTGCTCTGCGGGTCGCCGTCACCATCCAGTAGGTGGTATCTGGTAATCCCGGTTTTATGAATCAAGCGTTCGAACAGATATTTTGCGAAAACTTGCCGGGTGGGGTAGCAGGAAGGCCGACGTATTCGTCGAGATGAAAAACCTCGGATGCGGCTCCACTCGATGTCGGACGCGCCGGTTAAGGCGTCGAGAAACTCAAATTGGGAGGCTCCGGTAGCCGCAATGATGCGCGCATTTCCCTGTTCATGGATCACTCGCCGAAGAGAACGCACGGCATGATCCGCTGCTGCGCGACCTAAGACTTCCTTGTCCGTCAGAATTTTAATCTTCAATTTGCAACACCTTTGAGACCCATCTTTCCTTGCTTGCTATCAACCAACTCGCAAGCCGTCTCAGGCATCCTCGACTCGTTGCATCCGCGCGTTCGCCTTCAGACTCTCTCGCCTACTCGGCAGGCTGGGTGCGAGCGAGGCGCGTGGAGATGGTATGACAACATGCGATCCAGGCAGCAGCAGAGCATTCCGGAACTGCAGATCTGCTCCTGCTTTTGTCCGAGCGCAGACGCAAGAGCGGCCAGCGCTGTAGTGCCACCAACCCTGGTAGCTGCTGTTCTCACTTGCGATTTGTCACTTGCAGAAGGGCGGACTGCAGACGCTCCCGCCATTGCTGCTCATCGGTCCCAGACAATTTCTTAGCGGCCAGCCAAGCCCAAAGCAACTCATCGGGACCAGTTGCAGCGGACGCAATCTGTAATTTCCGCTTCGCTTCCTCAGGCCGTCCCACAAGTGGCATACGCCGTCGCGACGAGATAGTCTCGTTCGGGCAGACTGAAGGAACGGCTGCAATCCGTCCCGAGTAAACGACGCAATCCATCGACCACTGCTCCCAGATGTTCTGCCCGCCAGGGCATCCGGCACCGCCCGTTGCGCCTGAGCAAGCAGTTTCTGCAGTTCGACTTCGACCAGACTTGACGAACATTGGCACGTTCCACCTTCCTCGCGCGGGAAAAATCGATCGTGAACAGACCCTCGGCGCGCTGAAAGTCGCCTCGCTTCCGAAAGGTTAAGGATCAATTCGAAAATCAAGCTGGAAGGAGCATTGGTGAGGTCCGGAAACTTCTCTAGCATCTTCCGTCTCTCGCTTGCAAGCTCCGGAGAAGACCGAGAGCCTGATCCGCACCACGATGAATCGTAACGTTCGCAGGGTCGCTTCGCAGACCATCACGAAATGCAGATATGGCTCGCTCCGGTCGTGTTCTCATGCAGGAGGGCCAGCCCCAGACTTGCATCGAGCACGGGATATGCAGATTGGACTCCCGCGCACGCGACCATTCGGCAAGCGCAGAGTCAGTCAGCCCGCGCGATAAATAGAGCGTGCCCAGCAGATAGTGGGCCGATGCGTCCTGCGGATTTGCCCGCAAAGCCGCCAGCAGAACAATGAGCTTCGGCGGCGCTTGGAAACACGTAGGACGTCGAGCAACTGTGACGCAAGCTTGTAGTCATCAGTTGCTGGCTGCCCTCAGGCGTTCCCGGCAATAACCGCGAAAGTAAGCGATCATAGGATGGTTGCCAGGCGCAGGTTCGCCCGGTTCGCTTTGATCGGCCTGCGCCGGCGCGGTAATTTCGTGAGAGCACTCCGTAAGGCTCTTTGGTAGAGTCCCAATCGCATGTATTGCGCGGCGAGTGTTCAGAACGCGCGAGTTGAATCATTGGCAAGTAGCTGCGAGATCTGGGCTGCCTAGTTCTTCCCGTAGAAAGGAACTCAACGGGAAACGAATGATCCCCGCTGGGCAAGCGACTTTGACCTTTGGGCAATGCCCGCCGCAGACGTGACGGCAACCAGTTCTTCAAGCGAACGCACGTCGTTAGGCGCCGACTTCGCGGCGAGAGCGAAATGATCGCTCCGATTCTGCGTGAGCTTCCCTTCCGCGCCAGCATCTCACCTAGCCTTAGAGCGGCGGCGGAGCGAAAGGAGGAAAATCGTTGAGCCTCTTCGTACGCGGTCTGCGCCGCGTTTCTCATCCGTAGACCGTCATATGCGACGCCAAGATAGTAGGAGACTCTGGATCGGAAGTCCGTCGCGCATGAGCCAACTCCAGATATGTCTTCGCCTTCGTCATATCTCAGCAGACTGGGCAGCCAGCCGGCCTGCCGCTTTCGAGGCGTCAAAGCTGCCCGGAAACTTGCGTACCGCATCCTTATAGGTGTCGAGCGCCCTGAGGATCCTTCCATTCAGTTCGTATTCTTTCCCAAGCTGAATCCAGTCGTCGCAAGTTCTCTTTTTCTTCATCGGGTATGCGATCGGGAGACTGCGGTCCCGCGTGGATTTCAGACTCAGGATCCCAGTCATATTCGCCCTCGGTCTGGCGAATCAGGACTGCACTCTGCGCGTTCCGAATTTCGACCGTGTACTTGGCCGACTGCCTTTCGAGCAAAGGGAGTTCGTGGATCCAGGCATGATCGGGCCTAAGGTCGACAGTCTCACTGAACAGGGGTTCGTTCCTGCTCTAGTATGGAGACCGTAGCTCCGGAAATGCGTGATTCGCGTTGAAACCGACCGTCAAATATATTTCCACGTCGAGTCAATGACTTAGAACGCCGGCCAAGGTTGCGCGTGATATGCCGCCGATTTCACGTACCGGCATCCAGTACTCTGAGAACTGAATCGTCTGGCGCGGGTCCATGAAGGCGTAGGTTTCCTGATTGCGAAACAAGCCTGCCTGGATTTCAATGTAGCCGCTGTTGTCGTCGGATAGCGCCTTGCGCCAGTCGAGGCCCTTCGGCATCCACACCCCAGGACCAGATTTTCTTGGCAGGAAGATCTTCGTACTCAGCAAAATGTACGGTGCCGGTTTTGGTCGCGGGATGCCATACGCCCATAAAGTTCTCGCGGCTTCCGTGGGTGAAGAGCGAAACCGCGCCGTGAACGTGATTGCGGATGCATACTCAAGTCGTGGCCGTCCTGGTCCATCGGCCAGGGCGTGACTTCGGTAAAACCGTGGCTGGCGGCGAAACTGCATGGGATAAACGATGCGCGAATCGTCCGAGACTCTCGTCGCGGCGTTATTCCACCAGTAAAAGCGATGGCGGACATCGCTGCGGTTCGCTAAGCGTGACCCGCTCCTCCAGTAGCGTCGACTGCGGCCGCAGCATTAACTCCACTGTCCATTCCATGCCGTAAACGCGGTCGACGTTGCCGACGATCGCAGACGCACTGCCGTCCGTCATTGTTGCGCGAAGGCGAAATTGACAGGCGACATACTCGCCCAATTGTGAGACACGGGAAAATTGAACTCGATCGCCGAATGCCGCCCACGCCCCGCGATATCCGACCGCTGCCTTCTTGATGGAGGGATTGGCATAGAACATCGGCTTGCCGCGAGATCTTGTCGATGCAGGTGTAGAGGTGGCCGCCGATGTCGGGAAGCACGGGAACATTTCAAGATATTCGTTCTCGAGATAGATGTGCTCGCCAGGCCGTTGATTGGCGCGATCGACTCGTGCAGCGTTGTCGCGCAGGGTATATGGATAGTTGAAGCGATTGCTGGCGAACTGATCGAAGGCAGGGTTCGGATCGGGCATTCCTCTTCGTATGTGGGCAGGTTAAGCGTTCCTTGCCACACGCTTCACTTCCGCCCGGACACTGGGTGCCAGAAGCGCCAGAACCTACGAAGATGAATGCAGAAGATAAATTCGCATCTAAATCTGCAGACAGCCGGGCAGAGTTCTCGTAGTACACCTTGCGTAGAATCTGCGTCCGGCAAATTGATCCCGTAAATTCTCCAACGCCCCTGTGGCGGAATCTTTGCCGGAGCGTAGTCGAAATACTCGTCTTCAGTTTCGAGGAACCGGAAATAGATCTCATATAGCTGGTCGTTGAAGACCTGCTGGGGAAATTCGTCGCCGTGCGGAGTCGCGTCTGTGGCGAACAGAATCCGGTCCTGGTACTTGTCGAAGAATTTGCGGGAAGCTAATGGGCTGGCGTCCCAGTTCGCCGACGCGCGCCGCAATATCGACGAACATGTTGGGAAACTGGTCCAGATTCTCCGAGACGTTCTGCAGATTCTCCGAGAAGTTTCCTGCGTGAAGCACGCACGAACTGCGTCTTCGGATGCTGCGCCATCACTCGATTGCGCGCAGCGAGCAATTCCTCGTTGCTGGGAAAATCGCCGCCATGAAAAGACCAGTCCGGATGGTTGTTCAATTCCTTCGTAGCGCTCGTTGAAGCGGTCCGTCGGAGTAAAGAATGCAATCGGATCCGAGACGTGAATGGCGACCGGCAGATTGAGTTGTCCGCAGGCGTCCCACATCGGGATCGAATCGTGGGATCGTCGATCTTCACGAGCGTACCCGACGTGATTCCTTCGCGAAGGTAGAGACCCAGAGTCTTTAGAATTTTCAGGCCTCTGGCACCATTCGCGATGCGCCTGCTCGATCGCCTGCGCCTGCAATTTCGGATAATCCGCCTCTTTGAAGCGCGAATAAGACGGCTCGGCGAACGTGAAAAACGCGCCAGGGATGAGGTTCGATCGTATTTCGAGACGGCTTCAGCAAGCCCTTTGTCGTAGCCGCCGGTCAAGTTCACCATCGCTCGAATATTCTTGCGCTCCATCACCGCCAATAACTCTTCAGGCGTGCCCAGGTATTGCCGTTCCGGGAGCGAGTTCGACACCGTGTTCCGACTTGACCGAGATCGAGATATGGGTATGGAAATCGATAAGGGGAAACTTCGATTTCTCCACGTGCGACTCATGCACCTGGAGCATGCTCTTGGGCTCGTACTGAGTGAGGTCCAGAGGTTTGGGCTGATTCGAGTCCTTCTTTGCGGAAACACGCGGCACTAGCTGAAACTAAGCTGGCCGGCGCCTGCGATCATTCCGGCTCCATACAGCCACTGGCGGCGGTTCATCTACGACTCCCTCCTCATGTTCACTGCCCGAGTTGAAGCGCGGGCGTGGCAATATCCAGCGGCTTGCTTTTGCCCGCGGATGGAACCGTGCCAGCACGCTTCCGCCGAAATGTCGTAACGTAGATCTCGTCGTGATCGCAGCGGATCGGGAATTACACGATGACGCCATCTTGAAATTAAATCCTGGATTCGCGTCCAATGGCGTCCACGATCGGCAGAACGCCAGGCCGAAGACTCAAAACCGGCGGCGTACAGAACGTTGGGATCAGTCGGATCGATGGTTACGTCGTAGACGTGCCGATCCTGATCGAGCACCACTTGCCAGGTCTTTGCCACCATTCTCCGAAAGGTATATCCCTCCACCATCGCCGTGTTGTCCCTCGGCTCGCGCCCAGGTCGCGAGGTAGAGGCGATCCGGAGAATTCGGATCAACGGCCAGACCGTTTGGACCGTTTACTCCCTCGGGAAGCGCGACTTGCTGCCAGTGTTCCGCGCCATCCGTTGAGCGAGTAGAGCGCGCCATCGCGATCGTTTCCGATGCTGCCATCTTCAGAGCGGCGCGCAATCACCGCGTACAGAGTGCCATTCGAGCTGCGAGCTAGTCTCCACGCAAATGGTTCTATCTGCGTGATGCCCTGGTTCTTCAAGGTCCAGCTGCGTCCGCCGTCGACGCTCTTGTAGACGCCGCGTCCAAAACCCGCCACGTAAAGAACGCGGGCATCTACCGGGCTAGTCGGATCGAGCAGGATGTGGGTGGCGGCCGTCTCGTCCATTCCGGTATTCGACTTTGTCCAAGTTCGCCCGCCGTCGTCGCTCGCGGCAAACGCCACCTTTATAAGTTAGCGACCGATGTGTGACGCCACATCTTTGGCCGTGGCAGATCGTGCGTGCCGCTGTTCACACTCCACATACGGCCTGTTCACTTTCAGGATCGAACACGACCCAGTACGTGCGTGTTCCTCCATCTCGCGCGGAACCCCGGCCGATGGAAGTTGTCCAGGATGTTACCGCCATCCTCGCTGCGGAATACAGCCTATATCTGTATAGGTGATGAACCGTCGTTTGAAGTCGAAGGGTCGAAGTGTATGCCGTAGCTTGTGGTGACGTCGAGACCCAACCGTCGTCCATCCTCGCGTCGCCGACTCTTCGTGAGTACAGTCCCAGTCCAGGTATGCACCGCCGTCGGTGGTGCGCATGGTTCGACCAAGATCGGTTCCATAGCTCAGGTTAGGATCCTGATCGGCCACCGTAATGTTTAACGGATTTTCTCCCCAACCCGATGCCGAAGTGTTCCGTGATCCAGTTGTCGTGAACATTCTCTGCCGAGCCGGATCGACTTCCTTCCAGACCAGTTGCCAATCGGCGCCGGAGTTCGTGGTCTTGGCAACGCCCATCCAAGTCTTCCCTCAATTGCAAGGTCACTGTAAGAGACGTAAGCAGTTTCAGGATGGTGCAGACTAGTGGCGACAGCTCGAACTTTGGCGCCACTGCCAGGAAGCGCGCATGTTATGCCAGATAGCACCACCATCGGTAGAAACGAACGCGCCCTGCTCCGATGGTCAGATAGATAGTAGGTTGTGTTCCAGAACCAAACCAAGCGAGATATCCGTTGCGGGAACCGGCAGTCGAACGTCGTCGACACTCGCCTCCATTCACGATTGCGAGCGATTGCGTACCTGCGAGAAACAATGTTCGCGATTCCGTGGAGTGAGTGTGGATCCACCCACATTCGACGCACGTCACCGGATAACTCCACCTTCCGTTGCCAAGTCTGTCCAAAATCGGCGAGACACAAAGAGCACCCGCCTCTTTTGGATCCGCCTGCAACATAGAGAACCCGTAGTTGGCGGGATCGATCGCCATCGCAACAATTTCTCCCACCGTGTCGGACTTGGCCAAGATAATTTCATCGGCATGGTCGAGATTCATCTTCACGCCTTGCACCGATGCCGGCGAAGGAGAAACCAGATTCCAAGTCTCTCCATCGTCAACGCTACGCCAGAGACCGGTGGCGTGTGCGTACATGGTCTTGGGGTCGCGCGGATCAAAGGCAAAAAGGAAATTTATGACGCCACGCAGATTGAACATCCGCCACGTACGCCCGCCGTCATGCGTGATATACGAACCGCTCATGTCGCAGGAAACAAGCACCGTGTTGGCATCATGCGGACTGATCGTAGGATTGAACATCGCCCCACCACCACCAGGCCCAATCACGCGAAAGTCGCCAGGCCGCTCCGCCCATGCACAAGCGAGACTCAGGAAGAGGCAGACGGCGACAAAGGTTTGAGATTTCATGGTTCGTCCTCTAAGGAGCAGTTGCCCCGGGATCCCTGACAGATGCCGGGGCTGTTACTCAGCCTGGAAGGATCGCTCTAGAAGGTAATCCTCGCGCGCAGACGCACAGTCCGCCGGCTGTCTACGCCCCTGAGAGAACGTGTTGACCAGTCGCCCGAAATCTGGATTTAACGTCACATCGATTTTCGGGGTCGATGGGATTGAGTTGCAACGTCGCGGGATTCACGGTCAGATTGAAATCCCCCAACATCGCGAATGGCCCGCCACCACCACCGTAATCGTTATCGGGGGCAAACAAGCGGTGATTGAAAACATTGTTGATGTCGGCGCCGAGCGAGCATTGCCACACGCTCGGTGAAGTGGAATTCTTTATGTGCACACCCCAGATTAACGCCCCATCGCTCCCGGCCCGATCAGCAGAGATTGCGCTTTCGCGACAGTCAGGTTCGCGTAAACAAATCTGCGCCTCAACAAAGGAAGGCCAAACGCGGTTGGGTCCCAGATTTGATTGCCGACTCGGTGCGTGAAATTCTTTGGTAATAGTCGGACGGAAAGTGCTGTATTGTTGAAGTCACCGGACCGCATCCACCGAACCCACACCGACGTCTTCCGGCGCGACCGGGCCACAGTCGTCGCAAACCCAGTATGGAGTGAAGCCGGCGCCCGACTTGGCGAACATGTTGAAGCTCGTCTGCCATCCGCCGAGAGATTGCATCTCGCCCAATTTGACAGGGACGATCCGAACTTCTTCCGCGTCCGACGGGCAAGTCGTAAATTCCGTAAGCAACAAAATCGGTTATGCGGTACGGATGCTTCCTGTCCATAGTCACGGTTCGGCTGAAACGGATTGTAGATAACGCCGCCGAGACTCGAGGTTCCCGGTGTCGAGGCCGGTGGACTTTTGATCGAGGTATGTATAGGAGACGTTCAACATCAATCCGTGGGGAGTATCGATGCTCGAACTGGGTCTGAAGGCATTAGAACGGCCGTGACCCACGTTGCCGTAGGTCAGGAGAAAATCACCCAGGCCCGGGAACGGCTGACGCGCTCTGATCTGCTTCGGAGGGCAGGCAATCGCCGTTTTCGACCGATCACACGCCGAATCGACCCATCTCCAATGCTCGTTCCGAATGGGATATCACTGGGCCGAATCCTCGTTCAAATCCACCCTGCGATCAATCCGCTGAGGGCGCTTCCCAAATAAGAGAAACGGACGGAAGTATTGGCCAAAATCTCGCGCTCGTAGGTGACGTTGTACTGCTGAATGCGTGGCTGCTGAAGACCAACCGGTACCGCATTAATTGACGGAATAGTGGCAGTTCGCTGTGTAATCGCGCCCCCCGTGAGCGGACTGAAGCCGTGGGCAAATCCCGGCCACTCGAAAGGAGTTGGAGTTCGTCGGGATCGGAAGCCCTGGTTAGACCTTGGTTAAATGGATTGGTAGCGATGGGATCGCGAATGCCCTGTGCGGCCGAAGTGAAGTAGTAAAACCCATACCCGCCTCTTAGGACCGGTTTGTCCGATGACAAGCGAACACGCTGCGCCGACTCTTCGGCGCGAAGTTGTTCTTGTCTGTGCGCACCAATCCTCGGCCAATGTCCAGGCCGGATTTATCCGCATTCACGACCACAAACTGGTCGAGGATGCGGGAGTCGAGAAACTCCCGCGTCCGATCCGAGGGAATTACGAATCGCCTTTTCCTGCCCGACCCAGTGTCCACAAAGTTTGGGTCGAAATTAGCCAGTAGATCGCGTTGTTCTCAATGAAGGGAGTGGTGAGTTCGTATCGCAAACCCAGGTTCAAAGTGGAGGCGGGGCGTGACTTTCCAATTCGTCCTGAAAGAAAAGCCTTGCTCCCAGTTGTGCACATCCATGGGAGGTCGCGGGAGACTCTATGAAGGACACGCTCGTTGCCGGCATGCCAAGCAGAAACTTGGCAAATGGATCAATGCTCCTGGACATTCCACGTAAGTCATCGAGCCTCTGATTGCCTCGATTGACCGCGAGAAGCCATCAATGGCCGCGTTACGGATGAAATCGGCGCCCATCGTGGAGACTGTGATAGCGCGAGCACCCACGTGAGCACGTATCTCCGAAGGTGGCCAGGTTCTGATCCATAGGGCGATCCGTGTTTCGTCCGCCATTCTGAAAAATTGCGAATTTCTGCCGAACGTAATTGCGGGTGACCCAAAGTCGCGAGTTCGGATTCTCCCACTACCGCACCATAGGCATCGATATCGGACTGGTCGAACCCGATACTCGAGAGAAAGCCCCCAAGCGCAGTATTGCTGTGGCGTTTCAGCTTTTCCTCGATTGAACCCGCCTCACGCAACTCATTCACGATGCGATTTCCAAAAATCGCGTGTACGACAAGGAAGGGTGTTGTTCCGTCCCTCAGGCTGGAGAGGCCGAGCCCGGTGTAGGGCGTTTGTACAAGCGTGCTTTGCCGCAGTATTGGCGGACGTATTATAGATAGCATTAACATGGTCGCGATCGGTGATAGTCGCTGATCCACACGTAGAGTTCCTTGATCACGAACCGCTCTGCCCGGCAATAGCGCCTGATATCCGCTTGGGTCGTCATCACCGCCAATCTGGCCCGTTGCTGAATTGATCGGCGCGGAAAGACCGACCTTCGGGAAATACGTCCCTATAAGATTCTGAACCGTGGGGTTCAAAGAGTCGCGAAGGAATCGTGATGAACTGTTCGCCTAGTCCCTCCAACCGTATTGTTCGCGATCTCTTCTGGAGTCAGAGCCACGCCATCGGGCACAGCCGGCTTGCTCTCGTCATCCACCAGGGAAAAGTCTCCGGTGTAGAGACTGGGATGCGGTAGAGTGCGCGACTGTACGCTTACCGGCGCTACGTTCCAGCTTGCCTATCATACCGCCATGAAAACCCAGGTCTTTTAGTCCCGGTATTGGCCCGCCGCAAAGATCCACCGATATCCGTGAGGTTGAAGTATGGGGTTGGAAACGTGCCCTGAAACGCGGTAGGTGCAAAATTCTCTTTCGCAATTTTGTTCCTGCAAGGTCCATGCTGCCAGAGCTGAGTTCTCATTGTTGTAGAAAATTGAGCCGTGATAGCCCGATCCCCGCGCTTCGTGGTCGCGCGAATATTGGCGACTCCCGAATATTCTGCGCCGAAATCATTAGAGAGGACATTGATGTCGCCCACTGCTTCCAATGACGGCCGACTGTTTGTTGGCCTCGCCAAAAATGCCACCATTGGAGCGCTGCCCATCAATAGAAAAGTTGGCACCGTAACTTTCTGCTCCAAGAAACTTGAACGATCCGTCTGTTCCGGATTGCAGTGATGTTGGGATTTAAGTAGAGAAACGTGTAAACGTTGCGGCTGTCGCGAGGAAGGTCAATCACGGCGCGGCTGTCAATCGTGTCTGCTTGATCGTCTGATCCTCGAGTGTTGATAATCGGTACTTCGGCGGTGACTTCGATCGCCTGCTGTTCGGTTGCCACTTTAAGGACAGCGTTCGCACTGACAACGTCACTCCCCGCAACACGATGCCCGTGAGGTCAGCTTTTCCCATGTTCGGAGCGGAGACAGAAAACCTGGTAGGCGCCTGGTCTAAGCCCGAACATCTGGTACTCACCTTGCGAGTTGCTCGTTGTCTCGCGCGCAGTATTGGTCGAGAGATCACGAATGACAACTTTGGCATTGGGGATTGCGGCACCGGTGGCGTCGGTCACCGAGCCGCGAATCGTGCCTAAATCCGTGCCGCGAGCGAACAGCAACTGTGCGCTCGCGAGACTCAGCACCATCACGAGCAAGCAGGTCAGACACTTTGCGAGGGTCATAGGGCTCTCCTGAACCAGAACGGCTTTGCAGAATATCTAGCTCTTTATCGCAGAGCGCAAGGAAAGGCAAGCTATAAATAAATAAGCGAAAGTATTCGATAGAACCCGGAAGGCCGCGAAAAAACGCACCTCAGGCTGGCAGGTGTAGCGCGAAGTTTTGAACGACGCGATGAATCACGCCCGATCGAGAGGGCGAATCAGGACTCGAGACCATCCTGTAGGCACCTGAAAAAAGCAAGCAATTGACCGACGATGGCGTCGAGTACAGGAGGTCGTAGTCGGAAAGATCACCAGCGCCATGATACGGAATCACTACGTCGTTAGCGCTGACCAAGTCGCGCGGAACGTCTTTGCCCGCAATCAAACGGAAGAGACCGAGTTGCTTGTGCGCAAGTTGCCGGAGAGCATCGGATTCATAGGCACGAACCTTGGGTTCCGGTCGAAAGGAAGCAGACAAGCAGTGTGTCCTCGCTGACGAGCTCATCGGGCCATGACGAGGACCCAGGTACGTTTCGCGCACGAGGTCGCGATACGCCCGGAGGTCATTTCCAGCATTTTCAACGCTGCTTCGCGCGCGACGGCAAAACGCGGACCGCTTCCCAGAAAAAGTACACGGCGGAACGGAGCTTTGCCGGCCTGTGCCAGCGTCCCGAAGTGCTCCTGCAGTAGCGTGGCGGCGGTGTGACTTGAGTCAATGCAGATCGAGAGATGGCGCGCAGGATCATCGGTCAGGCCCAGAAAACGGACCGCAATCACAAGATTGGTGAAACTGCTGGTCATCACGAGGCTTCGGTCGTTGGTGGAATCGTCGAGGGCGATCACGCTCACCTCGGGATCCTCACGAAACCTGTTAGCCAGACTTCCCTGCCGGTTGCAAGTCAATACGAGATGGCGGAATTGCGGCTCGGTCTTGAGCATCAGCGCGAGCGCGCCCACACTCTCGGGCTGTCCCCTGATCGTGCAGCCGAGACCATCAATCCAGGTCTGTCGATCGAGATGGCTTGGCTGCCGTGCGTGAGAGTGTGCCTCCCGAAATCGCCTGCGTATTGACCCTTAGCTCCTTTTGCAGAACCATGCGAACACAATCGCCAGCAGGTTCGGAACTACCCGAACCGGAGAGGATCAAACTGGCAATTGACTTGACGAGAGGGGACAATTCTCGAACGGATTGCCGCATCAACTCAGCAGTACGTATCAAGTTGAAGGCTGCTGACATATTTCGCGCAGCGTATGAAGATAGCCCAGTCTCCGCTGCTCTTCCGGACTCCGAGACAGCATCTCGGCCAATATCGGCTGAGATTTGCAAAAGCACCTCCAACCAACCATGATCTAGCGAATAGAGCGAAGACATGTGCGGCCTGATTCTGGATAGAGGTCAATACGAAAGTAATGAAACTTATGGTAGAGTAAACGAAAGTCCGGCTGGAATCAAATGGTTTTGATGCAGACAGCGTAACTTGTCCTGAGATTCGCCCACTACTTTGAAACAACTGCCGAGAGGAGAACAGACATGCGTCGCAGAGATCTCGTAAGGGTGCAGTATTCGTTACCTGCGATGGCTAAAGCAGGCGTCGCATCTGCGCTATGCGACTTCGGATCTGGGCCGGCTGCGCGAGAACGTGGCGGCCAGAACGCCTTTGACGGTCGGTCAGAAGGATCAGGGATGGCAAGACGCGGGCATGTTTGCCGGCTCCATCCGAACTTTAGCCTCTGCTACCCCGAAATCGGGCTCGGGCTGGTCGGCTTCTGATTGGGAGGAGAGTGAGCCCGTCTTTAGCGGCGCGAGCGGGGACTGGAAACTCTCCGAGAGCGGCACGTCGAGAAAATCTCAGAGCCTCCGCGTGGGAGACGTTCTCTGCATTCGCTGCGATTGGCGCAGCGTGCCAATCGCGCCCCGAGACTGGCTCGATCTCGACCCTGTGTGGAACTTGAAGCTCACCTGAAGCCGCTTAACGGCCAGGGGGCCTTCGAGGTCGCCTTTCCGGGTTCCAGCTATCGAGATACTTCATTCCAGCCGTGTTCAGGTTGCCGCTTCCCTTTCTACATTCTTGCGAGAGGCGTCGTGCCCGCTCGGTGAAAATCAGCCGTATTCACACTGGAAGGGCGATGCCGAGTATCGGAAACCACGCCCTTTACGACCATCCCGAATTTCAGAAAGCATCATTTTCGAGGCTGAACGAACTGCTGGCCGCCCAATTCGAGGAAATCCGCTGATCGAATGGATGGATCTGATGCAATCCGGATTCTGGGGCGGGGACACACGGTGGCGACTATCCGGTCCCTCTCCCCGATTACGTCACTGCGCAGCGAACCTCGGTCGCCGTGACTGCACGGCAGCTCGACAGCATGGAAGCGAACACCGGTTGCCGTCAACGCGCAGCCTGACATCAGCCACGTGGGGAATCGCACTGTGATCGATATGGCTGCCAGGACTACCGGGCAGGTGCCGTTGGATGCGATCCGATAGCATCATTGTCGAGAAGGCTCAATCCAGATCGACGATCTTGCCAGCCAGCCCGCCTATGGCTGGCGGCCATCGCCGGAAGACCGGATGCTTTCGCCAGTTTACGACTCGTCGACACGCTCAAATCGGACGCAAACGGAATCAATGATAACACTGGAAGGCTCCCCATGCTGCGCGTCCCGGATCTGAAGGCGAACTATTGGTCGTTGTGGACGGGAAGCGAACAACCTGGCCACGCTACAACGAAATGTACCCTCGCGGGTTCGAGCGTTTGCGGACCGGGTATCGGTTACCGCTTGCGTCCGCCGCGTGGGTGTGGCAGCGAAAGGTTGTGGCGCTTTCGAAGACTAATCCTGTGCGTGGCATGCAACTCGCGGGTCGGCGGGAGATTCACCGGAGTGCTCTGGCTGCGTCGCCGATGGTCCCGACGGACAGCTCAGTTTGCGAGAAAGGGTACCCCCTGGTTCGCCGGGCATCCTGTGGCGGCGGCATCCGGCAAGCGCTCTGCATCTTCTTCCCAAAGATTACCGCGGCAAAATTAACTTATCCGCCAAGATCGAGATTCGGCCGGGTAGTCGACCGTGGCAGAGCGCGAGCAGCCGGTCAATCCCGAGATGGATCAGTGCAATCTAACTAAAAGGATGAAGGATCCCAAATGGCGGAAGGCGTTGAAGCGCGGTCGAGCGACTTTCATTTGCGTTCTGCTGATCGGCAATGCAAAGAATCGCAGACGGAATAACGTCCTGGCAATCAGGCGGGAACCGACTTGGGTATGGATGCTCGAATGAACGCATGGCTATCGCGGCGGCCATTCAAGATGTCTTCGGGTTCTCCGTTGGCGGTTTCCTCGACCTGCTTGCGGGTACGTCACGCAGAAAAACCGCGCCAGCCGATTTTGGACAGATGGACAGGGTAACAGACGCGCCAGCGCTCGCCAAAGGTTCGTATCTCTTCGACCATCACGTCGTAGGAAGGACCTCAATGCGTCCGAAATTCCATTCTCAGTCGGAATCTTATCGAATACCACTTCGTTGCCGCTGTCGCTCATCCGACGCGACTGTCACCGAAACCTCTGGCGATGCGGCGGCTTGCATCTGGCATGAACCGCGGTCATGAATAAATTCAGGTTCAGCCACATTGCGTGACCAGACTGGGGTACGGCGTACGTAACGTAACGAGCCAGCCCCGCGCGTCCAGTTGATAGCGCGATTGAAGATAACATAAATCGACGGTTTACCGGAAACCATGTTCCGCGTCTGGTCATAACCGCGAGATCTTTGCAGGCTTTTACTTCGTCGGGGATAGAACCAGCGGTTTTCGGCAACTCTGCAAAGATCACCTCAGTTCAGAAGTTGATTGCCAGCTCAGTTGCTTTCCGTCGGAACGACGGCGATACAACCATCCAGATTTTTCTCTTCAGCATTTCGTCGTTCCGACCAATGAAAACCATACTTGTTGCAAAACTCAGACGCGTTCGACCTGAAGATCTGAACCGCGGCCAGTTGACCTCGTCCGGATGGGCAGCAACGCCATGGCAGTCGCATGTCAGCTTTCCGAAGATGCTCTCTGCCGATGGTCAAGCGGTCGCAGCTCTTCGGATCCTTGCCCGAAACGTGACGAGTAGCCAGACATTTTCGTCCGCCAGGTGAACTCAGTATTTGGTTGCTCACTTTGCACAGACAAACGATCCGCCGATAAAGAGTGAGGCTGCAGACAAAAGTCGTCACCTGCTGACTCCGACCGGAACCATGTAGATAACAAGACTAGCAGCCAATCGCTAACCGCCGCTCAGAAAAAAACGGAATTGCCCGGCGCTGTAAATCGGTGAGTCTTTCGGATTCTTTAGCGACGTCGACGGGTCCTCAGATTGTTAAACAAGCGCGCCCTGGCGTGTATACCGATCGAATCATGGTCACAAAGAATATTCCGAAACGACCGGAATAATAATGGCGACCTGCTGAATCAGCGTGAGTGATGTGAACGCTCTGGGAATTTGGGGATGAGTCGGTGTAAACAGAAACCAGTCCGGTACTGTAGCGTCGCCGCACCCTCAATCCCAGCAGCCGGTGGACCGCAAGCCGGATAAGCGATGTTAGATCTCAACATGACCTCAGGAACTACTCACGGCGCTGATCCGCGCGACCGCGGCCCATCACGGTCATTACCCGCCGATCAAGCGTCGTGATCCCAATACGACCACCGAGAGTTCGCTAACTCTCACGCGTTTCTTACTGAAGAAACGGTCATTTTTATCTTCTGGTGAAGTCGCCAGAGCGAAATTAACTCGCGGAAGGTCGGCCATGGTCGCGCTGAACCTTCCATACCGCCAACGTACGCCGATCGAATAAGCGGAGCGAGTCGAAGCTCTGCCGCGTGATGCCTCGCGCAGGTTCGAGTGCCGCCTCCAGTGGGCAGGTCAGGACGATAAACCTACCCGCATGGCCATCGGAGATTAGATCCACACGAAGGCACCGAAAATAAACCGCACCTTCTGGTAGTGCGGCTTTGCGCGCCAGTGTTCTAAATCGTCAACACTGGCAGAAATAGCGCGCGCCATCGCTCGTCTTTATTGCCGAAAGGAGACCATAATGGTCATGGGAGACGTACCAGCTGACTGACTCGCCCGGGAAACTCGCGTGATTTCGTCTCGGGATAGATGGTCATCACTCACGCCAGCCGTGAGCCAGGGCAAACTCCTGGAATAGACAAAACAGCGCATATCAATATTGACGCCTGGAAATCAGTGACGACGACCGCCACAATCCACCAAGCACGCAATAAGCGCAGTCGGGCGCCGCGCCGGGAATGTGTGAGCAGAAACCACCGTACGCGACCCACGAATAAATAGGCGCTAAAGGCAAACAACGTGCCAGCGCATGAAGCAATTGAAGGATCGTCAGAAGTCAGATAGTCGACGGGTTGCCAGCATTGACAGATGCTCCATCACCAGTCGTAATGCGACACCGCCGCCATAGCCAGCGAAAAATAAAAATAACCAACCATAAGCAACGCGTTTTCGACGTGAGCCACCAGTTACCGGCAACAGCCGTTTCGATGCCGTATCCAGCTGCCACGATAAAAGTCCACGCGCTAAGCCGATGTAACTCAGATGCAGCGACAGACCATGGAATCAGCTTCTTTACAGTGTTGGCAGCGCGGTTGAACCGCAGCACACCAGAATCCGACGCGGACCATCAGCAGCGCGTACGGGGCGTAACTGGGTAGTCACATGAGTCGCGCAGTTCATGGGAACTAAAACTTCCATATACTTTGTTTCTGGCGATATAGAAGGTAAAATAAAAGAGAAAAACGGTGCTATTCAAAGGTACTCATCCTCGACCGGCGATGCCGCCCCACTCATCGTATGCCGCCAGAAGCGCGCCGCGCAATCTTTCTTTCCACGCTCAGCAGCAGCAGCGCATGAGCAACCTGTTTCAGTGACGAGGGTTGAGACCACCCACGTTGTGGTTCAAAGGTGGTTGGGCGTTGCAAACTCATTACCGCTGGATGGCCAAATTCCAGCGAAAGCGCGGCTGCCTCATCATCCGCCAGCTACGCATAGTTGCGCGATGCGGAGGGCCGGGGTAAAGGCTCACTTCGCGCCAATCTCTGCTGCCGCCTCACCATCTCCGATATCGATCCATGGCGCTGCAACAATGAACTGGGTGCCACGCTGCCATGTATTGCCGGACGCAACGTGGACTTTTACTGCGATGCTGAAAAAGAAATCGAATGGATCTGACCCGACGTGCACCTCCGCGGGGTTCGAATCGCTCATCAGTTGGTCCGTTGCCATGATCGGTTTTGGCTGAATCGGACGGGCATATGAGTGCGACCCGGTGCATGGCTTTGATTTGAACTGGCTGGTCCGGCGTTCCGTATGTTCAGTTCTGAATAAAAAAATATCCATAGCGAAGTTTGTGAATACAAAGGTTACCGCCACGATCCTCACCTTCTCGTTCTGACAGCGGCATGACTGAAGACGCGCGTATAGCAGGAAAGATAATCTGTTGTTGCCGGACAGCGCTACTGTGATCAACATTGCGCGCGGGCATCATTGGTCTGCCTGCTCTCAAACGTGAAATACGTCGCGGCCGTTGCATTTGCCTTTCTCACGGCGTCACTGACCCCTGGAACTCCCTTCCGATTTGGCGACTCTTTGCGGACCCGATGCCAGGAGCGATCGTTACGCCTCACCATTGCCGGCGGCGGCCATAGTGGCTTACGCGTGGAAATCGCGATATTTATAAATGAACTTGATCGAAAAGATTATCAAAGTGCAAAGCCCGCCAAGGGCTTATATCGCAGGTTCGATGCCGAGCGGATGACGCGCCAAGCGGTATCAGCGCCAACCCTGGCCTGCCCTGATGGACAATCTCGCGGATTATCGCGAACGGCGAACCGGCTACGACGGCATCGAACTGCGTTTGTCGGGGAGAAGACTCTTTGTGGAAGTTGCCCGACGGTGTTCTCCGGGGACCGCGCTTTCATCTTACTTCACTCATGGCGGATCATTCCTGGAGCATCCCGTGCCTCGACACCAGTTTACCGATTTCGTTCCTCTGATGCTGCTGAACTCAAGCGCGGCTTCGATCGGGCGGCGCTCAATCGATTTGGCATCATTAAATCACTCCAGGTTACCGGGTTTTCGATACGTTATCAAGCAACCTTGAACCCGTGGAGATCGACCAGCCGATTGGGTGTCGAAGTCAGTTAACGGTTGCCGGGAGGTGCTGCGGCAAAGTGGAAGTCTGGATCGGGAACCAGGAACTTGCAGCTGCCGACGGAACGGCGAAATTCTCGCGCAGGCTAGCTACGAGCCGGCGGTTTGGGACCTGCGGGTGGCTATCACGCAACTCGGGGCGGCCCGCTGAGGTGCGGCGATTCTGGGCACTGCGATTCGCCATGTCCACTGTCGGACGATACGTCACCTTTGACAGTTGAGCTTTTATGTTGCCAGCGCGGCGAAGGGCGAATTTCCTCTTAACGGAACTCTGGGTACCCTACAGAACTATTACGATGATTCATCTCGTTTTGGTGGGAAGAAGTGGCGCATCGGAGATCGATGATCCGGGTCGCCCTGCCGCACTTCGCGAACTGGTTTCAGAAAGAACCTAGTAGCCATGCATGGAATCAGACCAAGGGACTGTTCAACTACTACACCGAGGATGTCCCATGGCTTTTTCGATTGTCATCCGACGCCAGTTGGAACCAGACCGAGGACGACTGGCGGCTGCTGTTGGCTCTTGCGCCGGAAGGTCTGCCTCGCCAGTCGAGGCGGACGGCCGGGTCAGTCTGCCTACCGCGAACTCTGGTGGTGTCTGCCATGACGCCAGTGCCTGGCTCTGGATCAGGTGGAATGAGTGTTGGCGAGGCCGGGAATATCGGCGACACGCGGCCTGGCCCGGGGACTGCTTACAAGGTGTCAACACGCGGATCACGTTGGAGATGGTGCGACCATCAAAACTGGATTGCTGCACGGCTGAACAGGGGCGGGCGCTCTGTGAGGAGTTCGGTTTTCATGCCAGAACAGAAAATCGAACGCTGGTCACGACCGAGGCGGAGATGTTGCACCACTTCCGTCCGCTGTTCGTACTGGCAGAGCAGGGTGGCGCAGATCGGATACGCTCGCCTTCGGCGCCGACCGCTCTACGTGCTGGATAGGCTCACTGGCGAGAACCGTCCTGCGTTCACCGTTCGCGCTCTGTTGTTCAGACCAGGCCGGACAGTGCTTACCTTGGCCTGTTTGGGTGAAAGATTAAGCGCCGTTCGTGATCTGATTGAACAGTGCGCAACCTAAATTGTGGATGGTCTTGGATCTCTTTAGCCAGGGCTGTCAGGTAACGACATTTTGGTTTGCCGCAAAGAGCAACTGGTATATTTTCGCGGGAAGCGTTGCAGCAAAACGAAAACACCAATTGCAATTGCGGATTGAACTCGGATAACCATGGAATCAAAACAGAATCGGAGTTGGAAGGAGTTGTCTCTCGCCCCGGCCCGGAGACTGTGTCGGCGGTGAGCACTGCGCTCGACGGGGATTTATTGATCCTCGGCGCAGGTGGCGAATGGAGATGGAGTGCCGAGTCTGGCACGCCTTGCGCGCCGACTGCGGCGCACACGTCGAAGCGGGAGCGTTGAAACGAAACGCGTGGTTGCCGTCGCGCGGTTCACGGGCAGCGACTTGCTCTCCAGACCTCGCCGCGTTAGGGATCGAAACCGCGACTCGCTGACCTGCATCGATCCCGGTACTCTCAACCGCCTTCCAGATATTCCGAACGTCATTTGCCATGGCGGCCCGCAAGTTCAGTACCGCCGGTGCGAGGCACCCTGACATGGGCGATGAACTTGCCTACCTGCCAGGACCGGTTTCGCCGAACGCGCTATCGCAGCTCTCGCGAATCGTAGCCAGCTTCTCGTCGGGCTAATGTTTATCCGCGTTGCGTTCAGTGGCGGGAAGGCGGAGCGCGCGAATCCCGCCTGTTGCTCGGTGGGGAGTACGCACAGTCGGCGCTCGGTCGTGCGGCAGATGTTCCGATTATGGATCGATGCAATGGGGTACCGGTCCGAACTATCTATGTTGCGCCTTATGCGGTCAGGAGGTTGCGGTGCGGAGTTCTAGTTGATATCGGACGATCTGTGTTTGAGGCCCCGTCCTGCTCGATCTCTGCATGCCCTAGCTGACGAGATGTCATTTGGCGGCGCGGTGCTGGAGGCGGTGGTGTACTCGCGGTCATTTTGCGCACTGCTCATCACCTGCCCGCGAGTCACGAGACATAACCGGACCCAAACGCTTTTCGGTTGGAGAGCATGGCTATGGGATTATGGCCGCCACTGGCATCGATCCCATGTCTGGTTTCCGATTCGAAGAAGGGTTCCAGCGCACCGCTGAGCGACGATCAGCAAGGCCACAAGTCTTTTTGGCAGTCCCACAGTTCCGGCCTGCTGAGATGATCGAGTGGACCGCCAACTGGATTCTGCGCGAAGGTGGTGCGATGCTCCAACAGGCCGATCTCACTTGCCAGACTCGCGGACGGAGATATTTCTGAGTCGCAGTTGCCGCTGAGAAACTTCGTTCAGGGCTTGTGATCGCACATCCACCTGTGTTGAGACTCTAGCAAGCCTGGACAGGCGTGATAACAGCTCTGGCACGACCACCTCGCCTCAGGCATGTATGAGTGTCATGAAGTGGGAGTTCACCACAGGATTCTTTGATTCACGACCAAGATTGGCTACTCAGGCCTGTACTCCAGCGCCCAGCAATACCATGT